>Ga0209980_10000050_pt1 | contig 53666 bp, 53 predicted proteins | sample CR02metaG_FD_183611 | JGI IMG/M metagenome (GOLD analysis project Ga0209980, IMG submission 183611) | Deep subsurface microbial communities from Mariana Trench to uncover new lineages of life (NeLLi) - CR02 metaG (SPAdes) (version 2) | ecosystem: Environmental > Aquatic > Marine > Ocean trench...
CACCGGCGATGCGGCCTTCTTTCTGGTCATGAGCGACCATCTCTTCGACCGGCGCATCCCAGAGGCGCTGCTGGGCGATCCCCCAGGGCCCGGCGAGCTGTGCCTGGCCGTGGACGGTGACAAGTCCGCCATCTTCGACCTCGAGGACGTTACCCGGGTGCGTGCCGACGACGGCCGAATCACGGCCATCGAGAAGGGCCTCGAGCCATGGGATGCGGGCGACACAGGCGTGATGCTTTGCACGTCGGGTCTTTTCGACGGCCTGGAGCGGGCTGCAGAGAAAGGCGGGCATGGTCTTTCGGATGGCCTGCGCGAGCTCGTGGGGGATGCACGGGCGCGGGCCGTCGATGTCACGCAACGACCCTGGCTCGATGTGGATACGCCGGAGGCGCTGCGCGAGGCCGAACGCCGGCTGATGCGCGACGCCGGGGGCAAGAGCACCGATGGCCCGGTGTCGCGCTATCTCAACCGGCCGCTGTCGCGGTGGCTGACCCGCTATTTGGTGGAGACGCCAGCAACCCCGAACCAGATCTCGGTGTTCTCATGGATGCTGTCGTGTATCGCCGCCGCGTTGTTCGTGGTGGGTGGCTACCCGGCGCTCGCCGCCGGCGGTGCGCTGGCGCAGCTGGCCTCCATCGTTGACGGCTGCGATGGCGAAGTCGCGCGGTTGAAACGCATCCAGAGCGAATTCGGCGGCTGGTTCGACGCCATCCTCGATCGCTACGCCGATGCCTTTCTGTTGTTCGGCTTGACGTGGCACGCATTGGCGGCCAGCGGCGGCGGGCAGCTCGCCCTGGTCAGCGGCTTCGCGGCGATCCTGGGCTCGTTCATGAACAGCTACACGGCGGACAAGTACGACGGGCTGATGGCGAGAACGCTACGCGGTGCGTCCTACTTTCGGCTGGGTCGCGACGTGCGCGTGTTCGTCATTTTCCTCGGCGCGCTGGTCAACCAGCCACTGCTCACCCTGATGGTGATTGCGCTGGTCACAAATGCCGAGGTGGCGCGCCGGATCATCCTGTGCAGGCGCGTGCAGACGGTCTGAGAAGTAACGGTCGGGCTCGGCTGTTCAGCGTCGCCGGATCCCCTCTTGTCAGACCACCGCCAGCAGAGGACGGCCAAGCTCACCGCGGCCACTCCTTCCGCAAGGCTTTTCGTCGTTTGAAGACGGCGTCGATCAAACCATACTCCACGGCCTCCTGGGCGTCCATGAAGCGGTCCCGATCGGTGTCGGCCTGGACCCGCTTCAACGACTGGCCCGTGTGCTTGGACAGGATCTCGTTGAGCTGTTCGCGCGCATGCAGAATTTCCCTGGCGTGGATGTCGATGTCCGCGGCCGGCCCCTGGAATCCACCCAGGGGCTGGTGGATCAAAATTCGCGCATTGGGTAGGCAGTGGCGCTTGCCTTTGGCGCCTCCGGTGAGCAGCAACGCGGCCATGCTGGCGGCCTGCCCGATGCATAAGGTGTTGATGTCCGGTTTGACGTACTGCATGGTGTCGTAGATCGCGAGGCCGGCACTCACCGGGCCGCCAGGTGAGTTGATGTAGAGGTGGATGTCCTTGTCCGGATTGTCGGACTCGAGGTAGAGCAGCTGCGCGATGACGACATTGGCGATGTCATCCTCGACGGGACCGACCACGAAGACCAACCGCTCCTTGAGCAGGCGGGAATAGATGTCGTAGGCGCGTTCGCCCCGGGGCGACGTCTCGATCACCATCGGCACGTGATCCAGTGCCCGGATGGCATCACCTGACAGTGGCTTTGTCCGATCAGTCACGAGTTGCCACACACCGTCCTGTCAACAGAAATGCATGGGAACATTCAACGCTGCGATAAGCAAATCCAATACTTCCCCCGGCTTTTCGGCCATGAGCATGTGGCCGCAGTCCTCGATGACTGTGACCCGCCCATCGGCAAGTGAATCGAGCAAAGGCTGGACCGCTTTCACCGGCGACATGCGATCGTCGCGGCCGAGAATCACATGCACGGGGCAGGTGATGAGGGCGCTGCTGGCGAGGCCGTCGCGGTATTCGTTGCAGGCATTCAGGTCCGCGTACAACACACGCGGCGCGGATCGTTCCAGCAGGCGCACGCCCGAGCCGATCATCCACATTCCCGGCACCTGATTGCCGCCCATTTGCGCGCGCGGGCCGTGTCCCCAGACATTCACCATGTCGAAGGCATCGTGCTCGTTGGCCTTCGCGGCCGAGAGCAGGGCGTCTGTGACCGGCATGGGTACGGAAATTCCCAGCGTCGCGATACACCGAATTCGTCCGGGGTGGCGGGCAGCGGCCTCGTGCACGACGAGTGCGCCCATGCTGTGGCCGATGAGGGCGGCGGTTTCGACGCCAGCCGCATCCATGAGTCGCACCACCCAGTCCGCCATCTCGGCGATGCTGGTGAGCGCTACGCCCCCGGACTTTCCGTGGGCGGGCAGATCCACCGCCATCACGCCGCGGCCATGGTGGGCGAAGTAGCGGCTCTGCAGCAGCCACACCGTATGGTCGAGGCCACCGCCGTGAACGAATAGGAGTGGATCGCGAGTAGCTTGGAATTCCTTTGCGCCCGTGTAGGCGTAGACATCGTGGCCATCCACCACCAGGTTCACGATGCGGGCTCCGAAGCACGAATCCTCTGGGACGCTTTGATGGCCTGGCTCAGATCATCGATGAGATCCACCGGGTCCTCGAGGCCGATGGACAGTCGCACGGTCCCCTCGGTAATACCGGCGGCTTCCAATGCCTTCGCGTCCATCCGGTGGTGGGTCGTGCTGGCAGGGTGGATGACCAGAGATTTCGCGTCACCGACATTCGCCAGATGGGAGAATATTCGTAGCGTCTCGATGAATCGCCGGCCCGCTGGCCGGCCGCCCTTCAAGCCGAAGCTGAAAACGGCACCGCAGCCGCGCGGAAGCAGGGTCTTGGCGAGCTCGTGGTCCGGGTGCGAGGCAAGCTCCGGATAGCCGACCCAGTCCACGGCATCGTGGGCATCGAGAAAGGCGACCACTTTGCGGGTATTCTCCACGTGTCGTTGCATGCGCAGGGGCAACGTCTCGACGCCCTGCAGAATATGGAACGCCGTGGTCGGGCTCATGCAGGCGCCGAAGTCCCTGGCACCCTCCTTGCGGGCGCGCATGATGAACGCGGCCGGACCGTACTCCTCGACGAAATCCAAATTGTGAAATCCAGGGTAGGGCTCCGTGAGGGTCGGAAATTTTCCCGACGCTTCCCAGTCGAAGCGCCCGCTGTCGACCAGAAGGCCACCGATGGCGATGCCGTGTCCGCCTAGAAACTTGGTGGCCGAGTGAAACACCAAATCTGCGCCATGGTTGAATGGTCGGCAGAGATACGGCGTCGTGAATGTCGAGTCGATGAGCAACGGCAATCCTGCGTCGTGCGCGACTCGCGAAATCGCCTCCACGTCCAGCACGTCGAGCCCCGGATTGCCCAGAATCTCTCCGAACACCAGACGGGTCTCGGGGCGAATCGCATCCTCGAACGCGTCCCGGTCTCGGGGGTCGACGAATGTCGTCTCGATGCCGAAGCGCGGCATGGTATAAGCAAGCAGATTGTGGGATCCGCCGTAGAGCGAGCGAGACGACACGATATGCGATCCCGCATCGACAATAGTGGCGATGGCGAGGTGCATGGCCGCTTGGCCACTGGCAGTGCAAATCGCGCCTACACCGCCTTCCAGAGCCGAAATGCGCTCCTCCAGAACGGCGTTGGTGGGATTGCTGATCCGTGAGTACACGTGGCCGGCGCGCTCGGCGTTGAAAAGCGCCGCCGCGGTGTCGGTATCAGGGAACACGAACGAGGTGGTCTGATAAATAGGCGTCGCACGTGCGCCGGTGGCGGTGTCGGGTTGTTGCCCTGCATGAAGACTCAACGTGTCGAAACGAGGATAGTCAGGTGAGGCCATTGGTCTTCTTCCTGGAACCGGTTGACGCCATCAAAAACGGCACGACGACTCGCTCAGTGGGTAGGCAGGAAAGGTGCTGCTGAACTCACTTCTCATTTCACGGCTGGCGCCGGCACTGACCGCGACCCAGTCGGTGGTGCGCGTTTTGTCGCGCGGCTTGAATTCGACCTCATAGCCCTTGGTTCGAAAGGTCTTAACTCGCCGTTCGGCGTTGCCGAGCTTGCGGTAAGCGCCAACGGAGACACCGTTTTCGAGCGGTCCACTGCTGATTCGCATGATGTCTACGAAACCGTCGGCGCGCATGCGGCGCATTTCATCATCGGTGGCGGTGCGGCTTTTCATCGGAGGTAGGTACACTTCGTAAAAGATGCTCGCTTGCGCCGAGCGTGTTTGCTCCCTGGCCTTCACGCCTCTGCTGCTGAACCATTTGGTAATCGAACGCGCCGCGGAATTGTTCTCAATGCCATTTACCGCATAACAGGTGGCGGCAATCTGCTCAAGCTTGGCGGCGGCTTGCGCGTTACTCCTGGCCTGAGGCTCGATCTGCTCCGGGGCTCTGGTTTCCAGACTGGGAAGCGCGGTACGCGCTTCCGGTGAGACTTCGCCTGGCGCCGCGGGCTCGGTGTCGAGCACCCGGGTCATCCAGCTGGCCTTGTCTCTGGCACTGGCGTTTTTCTTGTTCAGCGTAAAGGCACGCTCATAGGCGATGTTGGCGAGCTTTGCATACACATCGCCGAGATTCTCGTGGGCGGTATCGTAGCGTGGCTCCAACGCGATGGCACGCAGCAGCACCTTGCGGGAGTCGTCGTATCGGCCCTGAGCGGCATAAAGCACAGCCAGATTATTGAGCGGTTCGGGAAGCTCCGGCCTGTCCCTGGACAGTTCATCGAAGGTGGTGATGGCTTGGTCGATGTTTCCCTGACGGGTGAGAATGACGCCCCTGAAGAGGCGCGCCTCAACATCGTCGGAGTTGTCCTCGAGGAACACATCCAGCTGCTTCAGCGCCTGCGCGTATTGTTGCTCGGCCGCCAGGGTACGGATCTCCGCCAAGGTGCTGGCTGTGACGGAGGCGCAAAGGAGGCAGAGAACGGTGAACATCGCCACCGCAGAAGGCCCGGTGGGCCGTGAAAGCGTGCTGAAGGCTGTCGTCTGGCACCTCATGAGAGCGTACGCCACCCGGATGAAAACGCGGGCTAATTTATCAACTTGAGAGGCACTTGGACAGCCTCATCGACGCGCCACCTGGATTGGTAAAGGGGCCTGTTTTGGCGTTCATTTGCTGCATAGGTTGCAATTTCCTGTTTGATGTGTGCGCGGTGTCTCTTTTTTGGAACGACGAACTTGCCATCCGGTGGTAGTGGTGGTTATCTATGCGCCCCGGTACCCCGGCCGACCCCCGATGGTACCGCCAAAGATGGAGCCAATGTATGAATCCTGAGGTCCAGGAACAGCGCGATCGCAGAAGCGGAACCCGCTCACTTATCGACGGGATGTTGAGCCAGCGGCAGAAGATGCTGGTGCTCTTCGAACGATGCGCGGGAATCGAGCCCTATGCCAACGAAACGCCCAACGACGCGCTGCTGCAGGAATTCTCACAGATTTTGGTTGACTACATCGCCTCCGGTCACTTCGGTCTCTATGAGCGCATATCCCAAGGCAAGGAGCGCCGCCGCGGTATCGTAGAGCTCGCCGAGCAACTCTATCCGCGCATCGCCAATACGACGCAGGTTGCCGTCGAGTTCAACGACATCTGCGAGCAGGCCAACGGAAAAGAGATCGGCGGAGACTTGTCGAAAATTCTCTCGAAGCTTGGCGAAGAGCTTGCCGTACGCATCGATCTCGAGGACCAATTGATTACGGAAATGCTCGGCAGCGCCTGAGCCCCGCCTCATTTGTCCAGCAACTCGATCCAGTGTACCACCGGCACATCCGATACCGCGCGTAATTCCACAAGACAGCCGATGTTGGCCGTGGCGATGACGTCGGGCTTGTCAGCCAACAGCGCCACCATCTTGTTGTCGCGCAATCGCGCCGACAGAGACGGCTGAAGTAGGGAATAGGTACCGGCCGAACCGCAGCACAGGTGTGGATCCTGCACCCGGGTCAGCCGATGTCCGCGGGCACTGAGTATGGACTCCACCGTGCCGAGAATTCCCTGAGCGTGCTGCAGGGTGCATGGCGAGTGAAACGCCACACGCCGTGATACCACGGTGTCAGCTTCGAGCACCGAAAGATCTTCCCCTGCGATCACTTCGGATAGATCCCGGGCGAGCTCCGACACGCGAGCGGCCTTGTGCGCGTATTGCGGGTCGTTGGCGAGCAGCTCGCCGTATTCCTTGACCATGGCGGTGCAGGCGCTGGCGCCGGTGATCACCGCTTCGGCTCCCCGCTCCAGGTGCGGCCACCACGCGTCGATATTGCGGCGCATGAAATCCAGAGCTTCCGTCCTGGCTGACAAATGATGGCTGACGGCGCCGCAGCAACCGGCAGCGGTTGTCGGTATCAGCGACATGCCGAGGCGATCGAGCACCCGGGCGGCGGCAGCGTTGATACCGGGAGCAATACTGCTTTGCACGCACCCCATCAAGCACAGTAAGCGGCGCGTATGCCGCGGCTCGGGCCAGGCGCCTGCGGAAGCTCGCCCCGGAACGCGCCGGCGCAGCGCCGCCGGCAGCAGTGGCGCCAAGATTTGTCCAAAGCGCAAGAGCAGTGCGAATCGGTGCGGGTGAGGCAGTAACCAGCGCAACACCTTTCTCAGCGCACGCTCGTGAATGGGGCGCGGTGCGCGTTTCTCCACCAAAGCCCGGCCGATGTCCAGCAGCCGGCCATAACGAACGCCCGAAGGACAGGTGGTTTCGCAAGCGCGGCAGCTGAGGCAACGATCCAGGTGTCGCCGGGTTTTTTCCGTTACGGTCTGTCCTTCCAGGGCTTCCTTGATCAGATAGATACGCCCCCGCGGTCCGTCCAACTCGTCTCCCAGCAGCTGGTAGGTGGGGCAGGTGGCGGTGCAGAAGCCGCAATGCACGCACTTGCGCAGGATGGCGTCGGCTTCACGCCCCTCAGGGGTGTTCTTGATGAAGTCAGCCAGATTGGTTTGCATGGTCAAATGGGTGGGGACAGATTTCAAATCTGTCCCCTTTTACATGTCCCCTTTTACAAAGTCCTGTACATTCTGCCGCGATTGAGTATGCCTTTGGGATCGAAGCTCGCTTTCAACCGCTGGTGAAGTTTCAACAGCGGACTGCTGAGCGGATGATAGATCTCACCCTCACGATCCCCTTCGCGGTAGAGCGTCGCGTGTCCGCCGACTCTGCTGACCGCCGCGCGTATCTCTTCGCTTCGGGCTTCGCTTTTGATCCAGCGAAGCGCGCCGCCCCAGTCGATGAGCGTTTCACCCGGCAGCGCCATCGGCGGCGTCGCCGGTGGTACGGACAATCGCCATAGCGCTTTACCGGCGTCGAAGTGTTCGAGCTGGTGCTCGCCCAGCGCGTGCCAGCGGTGCGCATCTTCTACCAGGTCGCCGCCCAGTCGCTCGACCGCCTGGGCAACTCCCCTCTCGGTGCCCGACAGGCGAATAAAGAGCCTGTCTTTCTCGTGGTATGCGCCGGACAGTGGCAGCGGTTTCGCCGCCCAGGCGTTCATTTGCTCGATGGCGACGGCGGCACCCAGGGAGAAGCCGAGGGTCGTGGTCTGCGCCGGTAACGGCAGCACTTTCAAAGAGATTTCCAGCAACACACCGAGGGTGCCCATGGCGCCCACCATCAGGCGCGACAGGTCGTAGCCGGCGACGTTTTTCATCACCTGTCCACCAAAGGTGAGCGTGCGTCCTTCACCGTCCAACATCTTGACGCCCAGCACGAAGTCTCGCACCGCGCCCGCGTAGGGGCGCCGCGGACCGGAAAGGGCGCTGGCCACCGTACCGCCGAGGGTCGCCGACGCACCGAAATGCGGCGGCTCGAAGGCGAGCATCTGGCCGCTGTCGGTCAGCGCCGCCTCGATCTCGATGAGGGTTGTTCCGGCGCGCGCGGTGATGACGAGCTCGGTGGGCTCATAAGCAATAATGCCGCGGTGCACGCCCACGTCGAAGGGTTCGCCCCGGGGTGTGCGGCCGAGAAAGGACTTGCTGCCCCCGCCGACGATTGCCAGTGGCGTGCCCTCGGCCGCCGCCCGAAGCAGACCTGCCGCTAGCTCGCCACTCGCGTCGTTCTGATTGCCCACGGGCTCAGAACCTCTCCAGATCCGGGAACGGCAACTGGCCACCGTGCACGTGCATGCCGCCGAGCTCCGCGCAGCGTGTCAACGTCGGCACAGCCTTGCCGGGGTTGAGCAGCGTGTGCTGGTCGAACGCGGACTTGACGGCGTGAAAGTGTTGGAGCTCCGCGGCCGCGAACTGCACGCACATCTGATCGATTTTCTCGATTCCCACTCCGTGCTCGCCGGTAATCGTGCCGCCGACCTCCACGCACAGCTCCAGAATCTTTGCGCCCAGCTTCTCGACTCTCTCCAGCTCGCCGTCCCTGTTGGCATCGTAAAGAATAAGAGGATGGAGGTTGCCGTCGCCGGCGTGAAAGACATTGACCACCCGCAATCCATATTCCTCCGAGAGCTCGGCGGTGCGGGTCAGAACTCTCGACAGTTCCCGGCGCGGGATGGTGCCGTCCATGCAGTAGTAGTCCGGGGACAGGCGGCCCACGGCCGGAAAGGCGGCTTTGCGCCCGGCCCAGAAGCGTGCCCGTTCCTCGTCGTCCCGGGCCACGCGCACCTCGGTGGCGTGGCAATCCTCGAGCAGCGCCGTTACCTGTTCGAGCCGATCCGCCACCTCCCCGTCGGTGCCGTCCAGCTCACACAGCAGAATGGCGGCGGCGTCGGTGGGATAGCCCGCATGCACGAAGTCCTCGGCGGCACGCACGGCGGCGTTGTCCATCATCTCGAGCCCCGCCGGGATGATGCCTTCGGCAATGATGCGCCCGACCGCGGATCCGGCGGCGCCCACATCATCGAATGCGGCCAGCAATACCCGTGCGCACTCGGGCTTGGGCAGCAGGCGCACGGTGATCTCGACGATGATGGCGAGTAAGCCCTCGGAGCCCGTGAGCAACGCGAGCAGGTCGTAGCCGGCCGCGTCCAGGGACTGGGCGCCGATGGTCAGCCGTTCGCCGTCCATGGTGAGCACCTCGAGGGCGAGAATGTTGTGCACGGTCAAGCCGTACTTCAGGCAATGCAGGCCGCCGGCATTCTCCGCCACGTTGCCGCCGATGCTGCAGGCGATCTGAGACGACGGGTCGGGGGCATAGTAGAGACCGTATGCATCCACTGCTTCGGAGATCGCGAGGTTGCGTACTCCGGGCTGGACCCGGGCGGTGCGGTTGCCGGTGTCTATGGAAAGAATGGAATTGAATTTTGCCAGCACCAGCAGGACGCCGTCGGCCAGGGGTAGAGCGCCTCCGGAGAGCCCCGTGCCGGCGCCGCGGGCGACCACCGGCACCTGACGGTCCGTGCACACACGCAGCACCCGTTGCACCTGCTCTATTGTTTCGGGGAGCACCACCAGCAGCGGTATCTGCCGGTAGGCCGTCAGGCCATCGCACTCGTAGGGTTTGAGCTCCTCGGCATCGTCAAGTACCGCGTCCGCGCCCAGAAAGGACCGGAACTCCGCCACCAGCGCATTGCGATCGATCGTGCCGGACGCCATGGGCAGTCCCTCGACAGAAAATCGACAGAATTATGGGGACAGTATATAGAAGCGCCGGCCGGCCGTGGACCTCCGGGTCTCAGGCGATGGGCCTCAGGCGATGCGTCGCAGCCTCACGGCGCCCCGATCCTCGCGCATGGTCTTGTCCAGGAGCTTCACCAGCGCGTAGATCGCAGTGATGCCCGGTGTGGCGATGCCGGTCAGGCGCGCCAGCTCCACTATCGCGCCCATGATGGCTTCCAGCTCCAGCCCCCTGCCGGCCTCCACGTCCTGGAGCATGGAGGTCTTGTGCTTGCCGACTTTTTCCGCGCCGGCTATGCGTTTTTCGATGGAAACGCGCAACGTGATGCCGAGGCTGTTGGCCACCGTCTGGGCTTCCTCCATCAACGACTGGGCCAGCGCGCGGCTGGGTGGGTACTGGCAGATGTCGACCAGCGTTGCGTGGGTCAGCGCGCTGATGGGATTGAAGGACAGGTTCCCCAGGAGCTTGAGCCAGATTTCAGCGCGAATGTCGTCGAGCACGAACGATTTGAACCCCGCGTTGGTGAACATATCCACCAGCGTCCGCGCACGCCCCGTATCGCTGCCGTCCAGCTCACCGAGTGGAAAACGGTTTCCTTCCGTGTGCCGCACGACACCCGGCGAAACGATTTCACCGGCGGGAAAAACCACGCAGCCGATCACCCGATCCACATCGATATGGGCGGCCAGCCGCCCATCCGGATCCAGGCATTCGATGGGCCGGCCGTCGTGCTCGCCGCCGTGCTTATGGAAATACCACCACGGCAGGCCGTTCTGCATGGGCAGGATAACGGTGTCGTCGCCCATCAAGCTGCCTAGTTCGGGCGCGATCTCGGCAAGAATGTGACCCTTTACCGCAAGGATCACCACATCCTGGGGCCCGGCCTGATGGATGCTCGCCACCGCCTCCAGTGATCGTGCCACATGCTCGCTGCCGTCGGCCATCAAAAGCTTGAGGCCCTCACGCCGGATCGCCTGCAGGTGTGCACCCTGGTCGACCACGGTGACCTGTTCGCCGGCCTGCGCCAGGCGCACCGCGAGCAATCCGCCAATGGCACCCGCGCCCACCACGCAAATTTTCATGCTTTGTTCCTCGCTTCAGTTCTCGTATCGATTGCTCAGGGTGCCGATTCCGTCGATGGTCACCTCGATGGTGCTTCCGGGTTTCATGGAGCCTACACCCACGGAGGTGCCGCAGCAGATGACGTCGCCCGCATGCAGGGTCATGTCCTGGGAAATCATGCTGACGATTTTCAACGGCGGAAAGATCATGTCGCTTACCGGGTAGTTCTGGCGTTCCTGATCGTTCAGCACCGTGCGAACGGACAGCGTCGAGGGATCGAGTCCGGTCGCGACGACGGGGCCGAAGACGCCGAAGGTGTCAAAGCTCTTGGCGCGGGTCCACTGAGCGAAGCTGGCGTCTCTTCCAATGAGCTCGACGGCGGTCACGTCGTTGATGCAGGTATAACCGAAAATGTGATTCGCGGCCTGCGCCTCGGAAACTGCGCGGCACTCACCCCCGATCACGATTCCCAACTCGCCCTCGAACACTACTTTACCGTCATAGGATGGCGGTTTGCGAATGACGTCGCCGGTGCCGAGGTAAGAACCATCGGCCTTGATGAAGTACAGGGGCTCGGGTGGAATTTCCTGATTCAGCTTTGCCGCCAGCGCGTGAAAATTGTTCCACAGGGCGAGCATCTTGCCCGCGGCCGTGGGTGCCAGCGGTGTAACCTCACCCAGAGAAAGCTGTTCCCCGGTTGCACTGGGCGCGTCGAATATGTCGCCTTCGTGCACGGCGATGCGGACATTTTCGATGGTACCGAAACCGGTGGTGCCAGCGTGTTGGAAGCGAATCCAGTGCGTCATGTTGCCCCCGCATTAAATTTTGAATCGGCTCGGCGGCATACCCCCTTAGAAACAGACCGTGCCGAAAGGCGCTTTATTGCAATTTACCACAACGGCCCCTTTCGCTTGGACTGCCGGCCGGTTTCATTGCAGTATACGTTCATGGGCTCGAAGCCAAAAGTCGTGGTCACGCGCAAACTCCCCGAGGCCGTGGAGGCGCGCCTGCGCCGCGACAATGAGCCGCTGTTCAATACGGACGATCATGTTTACTCCACCGATGAGTTGATCGATCTCGCCGCCGGCGCCGGCGCGCTGCTTCCATGTCACTCCGAGCATCTGGATGCCGCAGCGATTGCGCGTTTACCGGCAAGCGTCAAAGCCATCGCGAACTTCTCCGTGGGCGTCGATCACGTGGACCTGGAAGCCGCGAAGTCGCGCGGCATCATCGTCACCAACACCCCGGACGTGCTCAGCGACGCCACCGCCGAGATCGCCCTGCTGTTGATGCTGGGTGCCGCCCGGCGGGCTGCCGAGGGTGATCGCCTGATCCGCGCCCGGGCAGTGGCGGCAATGGAGCCCGGCCTTCATGGTGGGCACCCAGATCACGGGCAAGACCTTAGGGATCATCGGCATGGGCCGCGTGGGCCAGGTGACGGCCCGCCGTGCCCGCGGCTTCCGGATGAGCATTCACTACCACAATCGCCGACGTGTGCCCGCCGAGATCGAGCAGGGGGCGGTCTACCATGAGCGTCTGGAGACTCTGTTGGCCGCCTGTGACGTGCTGTCCCTGCATTGCCCGGCGACGCCGGCGACCCGGAACCTCCTGGACGCCGAGCGCATCCGGTTGCTGCGTCCGGGGGCGATTGGTGGTCAATAGCGCCCGCGCGGCGCCCTCATCGACGACCAGGCCCTGCAGGAGGCCCTGCGCTCGGGCCAGGTGGCGGCGGCCGGTCTGGACGTCTTCAACGGCGAGCCGGACATCCACCCGGGTTACCGGGAGCTGGACAACACATTCCTGCTGCTGCATATCGGCAGCGCCACCCGCGAGACCCGCGACGCCATGGGATTCCGGACCCTGGACAATCTGGACGCGATTTTCGCCGGCCGGGAGCCGGGGGATCGGGTGGCGTGAAGGCCCCCTGGTGCTGTACATGGCGGGTAAGCCTCTTTACACTCCTGGTATATCGCATACAAGAATCCGTCCAGAGCCCTGGCCCAGACGGACTGCCACGGCTCGATGCCCGCATCGTCCCGCGGCTGCGAAAGTGAATGAAAACAATTGCGTACCATCCAATGCCGCCACCCAGGGGCAGAAGCCGAGCAACGGAAATGTGGCTGGCCGAGCGCCTGCTCGGCGGCGTTCACACGGCGATCACATGGGGTCCACAGGTATCGTGATGACCCGGTGCATCCCACGTTAATCCTGTAAGGAGGAGTCAAAATGAGCAAGAAAAACGTTACCAGCGAAGTCACGGCCAAGCCCAAGAGCGGCCGCCGCAAGTTCCTGAAAACGGGTGCCGTCGGTGTCGTCGGCGCCGCAACCGTCGCTTTCCCGATGGTGTCTTTTGCCCAGACCAAGGTCCTGAAGATGCAGGCCGCCTGGGGTGGCGGCATCTTCCTGGAGAACGCCAAAGCTTACGTCAAGCGGGTTAACGACATGGCCGGCAAAGACTTGAAAATCGATCTCCTGGCCGTCAACGCGGTGGTCAAGACCAGTCAGATGCAGGATGCCGTACACCGCGGCGTGCTGGATGCGGCCCACTACGTGCCCGCCTACTGGTATTCGAAATCCACAGCCGCTTCTCTGTTCGGCACCGGTCCCTGTTTCGGCTGGTCGAGTCAAGAGGTGCTTGGCTGGGTCTACTACGGCGGTGGTCAGGAGCTGTTCGATGAGCTGATGACCACCCTCGATCTCAATGTGGTCAGCTTCTTCAACAGTCCCATGCCGGCGCAGCCACTCGGCTGGTTCAAAGAGGAGATCAAGAGCAGCGCCCAGATGAAGGGTCTGAAGTATCGGACCGTCGGTCTGGCGGCCGACGTGATGATGGAAATGGGCATGTCGGTGGTTCAGCTGCCCGGTGGGGAAATCCAGCCGGCCATGAAGTCCGGTCTCATCGACGCGGCCGAGTTCAACAACCCGACCTCGGATCGTGACTTCGGTATGCAGGATGTCTCCAAGCATTACCATCTGGCGAGCTTCCATCAATCCCAGGAGTTCTTCGAGGTCACCTTCAACAAAAAGAAGTACGACGCTCTGCCGGCCGAGTTGCAGGCGATTTTGAAATACGCTTCCGAGGCTGAGAGCTCGAACTTCTACTGGCACAACACCAAGCGTTACGCGGAAGATCTGATCAAGCTGCGAGCACAGGGCGTCAACGTTTACCGTACGCCGGATTCGATCATGGAGGACGAGCTCGACGCATGGGATGTGGTGCTCAAGAGGATGTCCGCCCAAGATCCTTTCTTCGCCAAGGTGGTCAAGTCTCAAAAGGCCTATGCGAAAGAGGTGATGGGGTACCTGAACCTCAATCAGCCCGATTACAAGCTCGCTTACAAGCACTACTTCGGGTAACAAAACGCACTCGTGCTGAAAGCATTGACGGGGGCCGAATTTCGGCCCCCGTCTGATTTGGCCAGGCGCTCTGGAGGTTCCTTTGGTCTCGTTTATCTACGCGATTGAGAGCTTCAGCATCTGGGTCGGACGGGCTTTCGGGTGGTGCATCCTCATCCTGACACTCTCCGTTTCCTACGAGGTCTTCGTGCGTTACGTCCTGAACGCGCCGACGGTCTGGGTCTTCGACATGATGGTTCAGATGTACGGGGCGCTGTTCCTGATGGCAGGACCGTACGCATTGGCCCAGGACACCCACGTGCGTGGTGATGTGGTCTATCGGCTGCTGCCGGTGAGGTGGCAGGCGCGCATCGATTTCACCCTGTACCTGCTGTTTCTCTTCCCGGGCATGCTGGCGTTGTTCTGGTATGGCGCAGAGATCGCGGCGGATTCCTGGCGCTACAAAGAAGTGAGCTGGAACAGCCCGGCGCGTATCCAGATCTATTTTTTCAAGACCCTCATTCCGGTGGCCGGGGCCCTCATGTTCCTGCAGGGCATCGCCGAGCTGCTGCGCTGCTGGAAGGCGATGAAGGAAGGCGTGTGGCTCGAGCGCACCGATGACATCCACGAAACCGAGGAAACGTTGATGGCGCAGGTCCACGTCCCGGAATCTCTGGTGGAGACGGAGACGCCTGCTCCCCCCCCCTGAGCAGAAGCCATGACCAATCCCCAGATCGCGATCCTGATGCTGTCGTTGTTCATCGTCATGGTGCTGTTCGGCTTCCCGATCGCGTTGACCCTGCTGGCCATGGGCGTCGGCTTCGGCTACTACGCGTACTATGAGGCCGGATCGATTCAGACCATCGCTGATGCGTTGAACAACCAGGTATTTTACCTGTTGAATCAAACCGCTTATTCGGTGATGGAAAACGACACCCTGGTCGCGATCCCGCTGTTTCTGTTCATGGGATACGCGGTGGAACGTGCCAATATCGTCAATCGGCTGTTCTTTTCCCTGCAACTGGCGGCCAGAAATCTACCCGGTTCCATGGCGGTCGCCGCACTCATCACCTGCACGATATTCTCCACCGCCTCGGGCATCGTCGGGGCCGTGGTCACCCTGATGGGCCTGCTCGCCTTCCCGGCCATGGCGGCGGCCCACTACGACAAGAGATTCGCCTCCGGGGTCATCTGCGCCGGCGGTACCTTGGGGATCCTGATCCCGCCGTCGATCATGTTGATCGTGTATGCCGCCATCGCCGAGATGTCGCCCCTGCGACTGTACGCGGCGGCCATGTTTCCGGGCCTGCTGCTGGCCAGTTTCTACATTGTGTACGTGTTGATCAGGGCCGGACTGAACCCGTCCCTTGCACCGCCGCTGAAATTGGAGCACCCGCCACCGGTCCTGACGATTATTCTCGATCTGCTGAAATCATTCGTCCCCCTGACCGTTCTGATTCTGCTGGTGCTGGGCTCGATACTCGGCGGCCTGGCAACCCCGGCCGAGGCGGCCGCCATGGGCGCACTGGGCGGTCTGGTTCTGGCATTCGTCTACCGTTCCTTGACCTGGCGTATGGTGAAGGAGTCGGTGTTCCTGACCGCGAAGACGACCGCGATGGTCTGCTGGATGTTCATCGGCTCATGGATCTTCGCGGCGGTGTTCTCCTATCTGGGCGGTCAGACCGTCATCGAGAACTGGGTGGTCTCCATGGAGCTGCAAACCTGGCAGTTTCTGATCATGGTGCAAATGATCATTTTCGTGCTCGGCTGGCCCCTGGAGTGGTCGGAGATCCTGATTATTTTCGTGCCGATCTTCCTGCCCATGCTGGCCATCTTCGACGTCAATCCCTACTTCTTCGCCATGCTGGTCGCGTTGAATCTGCAGACCTCGTTCCTCACCCCGCCCATGGCCATGTCGGCCTATTACCTCAAGGGCGTGCTCGGTAAACAGATCGAGCTGATGGATATTTTCAGAGGCATCATGCCCTACCTCGCCATCGTCATTTTCACCATGGTGCTGATGTATCAGTTCCCGGGCATCGCGTTGTGGCTGCCGGATTATCTGTTCGGCCCGTACATCCCGTAGGCCCGCAGGCAATAGCGCGACCATGAGTGCCCTATGGGAGCTCACGAGCATCGAGGCGGCGCGCCAGATCCGCGCCGGCATCATCAGCTCCCAGGACCTGGTTTCCGCCTGCATCGCGCGGATCGGTGAAAGCGACGATGACATACACGCCTGGCGCCACTTCGACCCGGACAAGGCGTTGGCGGACGCGCTCGCCCGCGACGAGCTGCGTCGTCACGGTGGCGCCTTGGGCGCGCTGCACGGCATACCGGTGGGTGTGAAGGACATTATCGACACCGACGACATGCCCACCGAACTCGGTAGCCCCATTCATCGAGGCAGAGCGCCCCAGGCGAATGCAGCCGTGGTCGACAAGCTGCTGGAAGCGGGCGCGGTGATCATGGGCAAGACCATGACCACCGAGTTCGCATTTCTGCATCCCGCCGACACGGTCAATCCTCACAATCCCGCACATTCACCTGGCGGCTCGTCCAGCGGTTCGGCCGCCGCGGTGGCGGCGGGACACGTGCCGCTGGCCATCGGCAGCCAGACGAACGGTTCGACCATCCGCCCGGCGTCGTTCTGCGGTGTGTTCGGCTTCAAGCCGACCCGGGGTATGATTTCGCGCCGCGGGCTGCTCGAGACGTCGCGAACCCTGGACCAGGTCGGTGTCTTTGCCCGCAGTCTCGAAGATGCCGCAAGCTTGAGCGATGTCTTGAGCGGCTACGACCCCGCCGACTGTATGAGTTTTCTGCGCGCCCGGCCCAGCGCCCTCACAGGGGTGCGTGACGATCCGCCGGTGGAGCCGAATCTGGTCTGGTTCGCGCTGCCCTTTGTCGACCGTCTGTCGCCGGCCAGCCGCGAAGGGCTGGCCGAGGTCCTGGAGTGTCTGGGCCCCCGGGTGAAAAAATTCCCATCGCCGAGCTCCTTCGCCGACGTCGTTCATCACCAGCAGGTGATCCACGAGTATGAGATGGCCCGTGCACTGCAAACGGAGGTGGACGACCACTGGGATCTGATCAGCGACTCATTGCAGCCGGCCTTGCAGCGTGGCCTGGCGCGCAGCGACGATGAGTACGCGCAAGCGCTGGCCATGATGCAGACCATGGAGGATTTCTACACCGAGGTGTTCAACGAATACGACGCCATCGTTGCTCCCAGCGCAGCGGGCGAAGCGCCGTTGAAGGAGGCGGGTACCGGCGATCCGATCTTCTCCACCCTTTGGACCTTCAGCGGCTTGCCGGCGTTGACGTTGCCATTGCTGGTGGGGGAGACCGACCTGCCGGTGGGCGTGCAGCTGGTGGGTGCGCCCGAGGGGGACGACAAGCTGTTCAGGACCGCCGCCTGGTTTACGCGCCATCTGGATGCGGGGGCGGATGAATTCTGCGATGATGCGATGCAGAGGGCCGAATCATGAAGACACCGAAACCAGTCAGGTTGGTCACCGGCTTGATCGCCAGTGTGGGCGTGATCACCTTCATCATCGGCCTGGCCTGGAGTATCTCCACCGGCTTCGCGGGTTTCTGGGGGGGGCTGCCGTTCTGGGTCATCTCCATCTTCGTGCTGAGCATGGTGCTGTACGACTACTGGGACAGCTGCATCCGGAACAAGAACAACCGCGCGTCCTGAGAAACTCAGGCGGGGCAGGCGCGGCCAGGGCTGCCCGGACGTGACCAGACTCGCTGCAAATCTCACCTACCTGTTCACCGAAACGGTATTGCTGGACCGATTCGAAGCCGCCGCGAAGGCCGGTTTCCGCGGTGTCGAGTACCAGTATCCCTATGCCCATGACGGGCGGGCCATGGCCGAGCGGCTGCGCGAGCACGATCTCGAAATGGTTCTGATCAATCTGCCCCCGGGCGACTGGCAGGCCGGGGAGGCGGGCATCGCCTGCGATCCGAAACGCAGGCAGGAGTTTCGCGATGGGGTCGAGGAGGGTATCGATTGTGCCCGGACCCTCGGTTGCCGGCAGCTGAACTGTCTCGCCGGTGTCGCACCGCCGGGAGTCGCGCCCGGCAAACTTTTCGATACCTTTGTCGAAAACCTCGGACATGCCGCCCAGCGGTTTGCGTGCGCCGATCTGCGCCTGCTGATCGAGCCTATCAACACCCGCGATCGCCCGGGCTTCTATCTGTCGCGTTCCACCCAGGCCATGGAGATCATCGACGCCGTCGGTGCGGACAATCTGTTCCTTCAGTTCGATGTCTACCACACTCAAGTGATGCAGGGCGACATCGTGAAAACCTTCGAGGCTCAGCGCGAGCGTATCCGTCACGTGCAGATCGCAGACAACCCCGGCCGCCATGAGCCCGGCACCGGCGAGCTCAATTTTCCCTTCATCCTCGCGGCACTCGACGAGTTGGCCTACGAGGGGTGGGTGAGCTGTGAATATGCGCCCAGCACCACAACCGAGGAATCGCTCCACTGGGCACGCGGCTATCTGGCGCGGAGGTGACAGTGAGCAGCCCAGCGACAGTTCGCATCACTGTCAGCTTTGCAGAGCAGCGGCTACGTCTCGCGAACGCTGACGAGATCCTCCTGGACGTCCCGGTATCGACCGCCGGCAACGGGCCCGGTGAGCGCATGGGGAGCGAATGCACGCCCAGGGGGCGTCACCTGGTGCGCGCCAAGATCGGCCACGGTGCACCGTCAGGCAGCATATTTGTCGGCCGGCGCGCCACCGGAGAACGCTTTCACCCTCGTCTGCGGGCACAGTCTCCCCAACAAGACTGGATTCTCACCCGCATCCTGTGGCTGAGCGGCCTCGAGCCCGGGCGCAACCGTCTCGGCAACGTCGACACGATGCGTCGTTTCATCTACATCCACGGCTGTCCCGACGACGTGGTCCTGGGTATCCCGGGATCCCACGGGTGCATACGCATGCGCAACGGCGACGTGGTCGCGCTCTTCGACCGCGTGCCGGTCGGGACTGTGGTGCTCCTTGGATAGCGATGGGGTAGCGCGGAGTCGGGGACAGATTTGAAATCTGTCCCCCCTGTCCCCCTTTGTCCCCTTACCCCTCGGGGCTACTGCTGCATGCGCTGTTGCGCGCGAACCAGGTAGTCCATCAGCTCCAGATCTCTCTCCTGCAGGCCCATGGCCTGGCGCACCCACACTTCGGCGACCCGGATGAGTGCGCCGTAGTCCATCGGCGATGCCGCCTGAATAGCGCTGCGTAACCCCTGATGGGCGTGAAATTGCCGGTGACGCCGTTTGATGTAGTGCATCACCGCTTCCTCGCCCTCACCGGGCTCGGCGAGCACATCGATCAGCCCCATCCGGTGCAACTCTTCGGCGCTGTAGGTACGCCCGCTCAGGATGAGCTCCTCGGCTTTCGCCGGCGTCAGGCGCCGGGTCAAGAGCTGGTAGGCCCCCATGCCAGGAAACATATTGAACATCACCTCCGGAAGCCCGAGCTTGCACTGTCTTTCCGCCACCACCACGTTTGCGGCCAGGGCCGCTTCGAATCCGCCGCCCAGCGCCTGGCCCTGAATGAGGGATATGGTGATCACCGGCAGCTTGTAGTTGACGGCATTGGTGTACACGAGGTCGATGCATGCGCAGGCGTAGCGGAGCAGGGCATCGCGGTCCCGGCGCAGGATCAGTCTTCGAAACAGGGCCAGATCGCCGCCCAGGCTGAAGACTCCTGGGATGCGGGAACTGAGGATCTGGTATCGGAGCCGGTCCTCGCGGCCGCTGTCCAGCTCCTCCCGGATGCGGCTCTCCACCTGCATCTGGCCTTGCCGAAGAGCCGCAACCAGCTCGGGCGTGAAGTGCTTCGGGCTGTCTGGCCGCAGTTTGGCCCAGAATGCACCGAATTCGAGGTCAAAATGGGTCTCGTAGTGCGCTTCGAAGGTGTCCTCGCGTTCCTCGGCGATGTGATGGACCCCGAGGCCGATGCCGAGGCTGGGGGTCGGGGAAGCCGAAAACCCAGGGTGAAACAGGGTAGGATCTTCGGCTAGTCGCTCTATGCGAGTCTGTTGCAAAAATTCGCTCATTGTTGCCTCCGCTGATTAGTCGTTTTCGCGTTGTTTTTGACGTTGGTTGATTCCGTCTCACAGCTTTTCGAGTCAGACCAGGGTCTGCCAACCTGGCTCCAATATTCCTTCCTTTTTCGCCCTTATGCATTGATTTGATTGTAAATCTATGTAAGAAAGTGTAACCGGAAACGCTTGCCGGTCCGAGCTGGCATTGTCGTACAGCAGCCGGAACCGTAGTATTGTTGCCCGCCGCGAAGGACGGCTGTCGGGCAGCGGGAGCGATGGTTCGCTGAAGGGGAAGGGAATCGGCGGCGGTCCGGGTCATAGTCGGCCGGCTACCGATGTGCTTTCGAATGACGTGTAGGGGTCACCAGGAAATGGTCTCAAGCAAGGAACAATCAGGTGTCGAGGCGCGGGTTCTGTCCGTCGTAACGGAAGTCCTCGCCATCGAGGGCGAACCACCTGCTCTCGAGTCTTCACTGATTGAGGATCTGGGTGCTGACTCTCTGGATCTTCTGTCTCTGTTCATGGCCCTGGAGGACGAGTTCGGCGACAGCATATCCGAGGAAGATGCGGAAGGCCTGGCAACGCTTCGAGACATCGTCGAATGTATCTCGGGCAGACTGGGAGAGAACGCGGTCGCGAGTCAGAGCTGAATGGCTGCAAATCGACGCGTCGTCGTTACCGGTCTAGGTGTCGTCAGCTCGATCGGCTCCGATTCGAACCGATTCTGGAGCAATTGTCTAGAGGGTAAGAGCAGCGTCGCGCCGATCCCGGAGCACTGGTGGCGTTACGCGGACTACCATTCTTCGATCTGGGCGACTCTCGATCCTATCGATCGGGATGAAATGGGCCTGACTCGCGTTGAAGTCGCACAGAACGACCCTGCCTCTCTGATCGCGGGTTACGCAGCGCGCCAGGCGCTGACAAGCGCCGGTTTGGAACCCGAGCTGGTCAACAAGCGCGCCAATTCCTACCAGCTCCCCGGCGTGGATTCTCACCGGATCGGCGTTTACATGGGGACCGGGATCGGTGGAGCCAACAGCTTTCTTGACAACTATACGGTCCAGATGCTGAGTGCGCAGAAGGCAAAGCTTAGCGAGATCTTATCGACATTGTCCGAAGCCGACGAAGTTCGCCAGGCTGCCGGCACCGTACTCGAGTCGTTGCAGCATGGACGCCGATTCAACCCTTTCGTCGTGTCGATGTTGATGCCGAACGCGATATCAGCCCACATCGGCCTCAAGTATTCCATCAACGGGCCTAATCTCACCTACTGTGTCGCCTGCGCGTCCGGCACTGCCGCCATTGGTCACGCATTTCATGCGGTGCGCGACGGCACCGTGGATTTTGCCATCTCGGGGGGCAGCGAATATCTGGATGATTACTACGGCGGAATATTTCACGGTTTCGACATCGCCAGGGCGTTGGTAAGGAATTGCGATGACAGGCATAGCGCCAACCGGCCTTTCGACGTCGATCGATCCGGTTTTTTATACTCCCAGGGCGGCGCCGCCGTTCTGATGCTCGAGGATCTCGATACTGCCATGGGACGAGCTGCGCCCATCCTGGCGGAGATTGCCGGTTACGCTGAAACGTTCGACGCCCACAGCGTTATGAGTATCGCCGAAGATGGGGTGCAGATAGAGCGCATGATGAGAGCTGCGCTGGTCGACGCTGGCCTGTCACACACCGACATACACTATATAAATGCCCACGGCACCGGTACGCAGGCTAATGATGCCATCGAGAGCGATGTTATCGGTCGCGTATTCGGCCGTGACGTGCTGATCAATTCCACGAAGTCGCTGATCGGTCACACTATCGGCGCAAGTGGTGCTATCGAAGCACTCGTGACGGTCATGAGCCTCAAGGAGCAGAGAACCCATGCCTGCAACAATCTCGACGAGCCGCTCGCGGATTTGAATTTCGCCCGCGAAGCAACATCGACACCGATGGATGCCGCATTGACGCAGTCATTCGCATTTGGCGGTCACAACGCCGGGCTGGTGCTCAAGCGTTTCGTCTAGCCTGCATTTTGCCCTGTCTTTCTCAGGTAGATGTCCAACTCGGCCTGCACACGAGCCAACTCGGATCGAATACGCGCCACGTCGCCGGTCCGCTGTGAGGCGTCATTCTCGGCAGAGGCTGCGAGTTGGCTGGCCAGATCCCGCAGTGGATTTGCACCGATAGTGCCGGCGCCGTCTTTGAGTGCCGTGGCCTGACTCTTGAGGTCGGCGCGATCGTCTCTCTGCCAGGCGAGACTCATGTGGTCCACGACCTTCTGCGCCTCGCTGATGAAATTACTGGCCAGTTCCTGAACGAGCTCGCGTCCGCCCCCCAGTCCCTCCAGCGCCATGAGCTTGTGGCGGTCCAGAGCCGGGCCGCTGGGGTGAAGGGCAGGGGTTAGCCGTGGTTTTCCCGTGCCCTGGTCGATGCCTTCACCATCCTTTCCATCGGCGCGCTTGCGCCGGGCCAGCACGGCAGCGATCGTTCGAACCAGTTGCTCCGCCTCGACGGGTTTGGTCAGATAGGCGTCCATGCCCGCCTCTTCGCATTCCTTCAGCGCGTCCACTGTGGCGTTTGCCGTCAGAACGATGAATGGCATGTCCGATCGATCCATGCGCGCGAGACGAAACAGCTTTGCCGCTTCGATTCCACCCATTTCCGGCATGTGCATATCGACGATGGCTACGGCGTACTCGTTTTCTTCCAGCAGGGCAAGCGCTTGCCTGCCGGTGCGCACGCTCGTGACGTGGTAGCCCTCGCGACTCAAAATCACGGTGATGACCTTCTGATTAATCGTGTTGTCATCCGCCAGAAGAATTTCACCGGTGGCTTTGCCGTCTCTAGCGTAATGGTCGATTAGCCTGGTTACCCGTGCCGTCGGGATCGGCGCCGATTGCGCACTGGCCGCGTGCAGTGCATTGAAAAGAAGAATCTTGTCCACGGGAACGTGCAGGCGGGATGTATATCCGGCACTCGCGAGCTCCTCGTCGCTATGACCATTCAGAGCAGAGCCCACGTAGAGCAGGGAAACATCTTGCAACAATGAATCGTTGCGAACGGTAGAGGCAAACTCGATGGCATCCATGGCGAGAGAGTTCCTGGCAACGAGGATGATATGGAAACCGCGCCCGTCTTGTGCTGCGTGTATCAGTCGTGCGAATGCTCTGGCACCGTTCGGCACGCACTCGACAGAATCCACCCATCCGGCCACGGTGTCGCGAACACTGACGTGATCCTTTTCCGGGTCGAGTATCAGCAGGACTCTGGTATCACCGAAGTGAACGGGCTGAGGCAGGAAGGAAGCTGGCGCCGAGCTCTGCAGGCCGAAATCAAGACTGAACCAGAAACGACTGCCTTGTCCGGGAGAGCTCTGCAAGCCGATAGTGCCTCCCATCAGCTCGACTAGTTGTTGACTGATCGTCGTCCCGAGTCCCGTGCCACCGAATCGCCTCGTCGTGGATTGGTCGGCTTGCGTAAAGCGATCAAATATCTTGTCTTGTGCCTCCTGGGTGATCCCGACGCCGGTGTCGATTACTTCGAATCGCACAGTGACGGCATCGTCGGTCGCGGCGACTTTCGTGAGCCGCACCTCAACACTTCCTGTCTCAGTGAACTTGATGGCATTGCCGATCAGATTGATTAACACCTGACGCAAGTGCTGGGGATCTCCTCGTACCAAAAAAGGTACACTTGGGTCCACAAATACGTTCAAAAGCAGTTTCTTCTCGTGGGCTTGTGGAGCGAGCATCTTCGCCGTCGTATTCACCAGCAGATGAAGATCACAGTCCATCTCTTCGATGTTGATCTTGCCGGCCTCGATTTTGGAGATGTCGAGGATGTCGTCAACCAGGGACAGCAGTGTCTGCGCGGATGCATGGATCGTCTCGACAAAGTCGCGTTGCTCACGATCGAGCTCGGTCTTCACGAGTAAGCTGCTCATGCCGATGACACCGTTCAGCGGTGTACGGATTTCATGGCTCATGTTGGCAAGAAAGCGACTCTTCGCCTGGTTTGCGTTTTCGGCGTGCTCGATGGCGTCGTTCAATCGCCTGATGAGCGATGAGACATAAACAGTCAACACGATCAGTCCGAGAGCGACACCCAGCCCCAAGCCGCGGTATTGAATCCAGAATTCGCTGTTTGTCAGCACGATACTGAATCCGACAACGCTGAGCGCCATCGCGGCGAATAGATATCGGTTCCCATACCGGAAGCCGTTGCCGAAGATGACCCAGAAGTAGACGATAAAAAGGGGCGAGCTGACTGCCCCGCCGCCATACAGCGCGTAGGAGGTGTAGGCCATGTCGCTCAACATTCCGATGAGGCGACGCAGCACGGATTTTTCCGGGCTGATCAAGATCGCGAGCAAGATCCCCCAGGACACCACCAACACCGATCCGCCCATGACCCGGTGTAGCAATATGCGAAGGTCGGTGGCTTCGCCCTCGAACACGCCCGCCCAGTACAGATATGCCACCATCAGCGTGACGATGGCGACGCGGATGATGGCCTGCTCGGGCTCGGTGTCGGGGCATTGACGCAGGCGATCGCGCAGCCAAGCGATGCCTGTCTGAAGCAAAGATTCCGGGCGTCGTTGGTCGGTTGTTTTCACGATGAAAAAAAACCGTCGCCGCGGCGGTCGGTGCTGCCGTTCCGGCCGCCGCGGGACGGTATTAGAGAGCGGTACGAATTTCGTCGGGACCAAACAAGCGATTTGGTTCCACGGGGTGCGGTCACAAGGCAGAGTGAGCCCGAACCTTCATACCACTGGAGTGAGCTTACCATCGCCTTGTAAACACAGAATGTCTCTTCATGGCTATCATGTGAACTTTCGTAATTCATGTAACCTCGAGCATACCGCGTATCAGTCGGCCGGCGGAAAGTGCAGCGTGACGCGAGTGCCACGGCCGGGCTCGGAGTCGATGCTCAACGCGCCGTGGGATTGATACACGAAGCCGTTGACCATGCTCAAACCCATGCCTCGGCCCGCCGAGCTCGGCTTGCTCGTAAACAGCGGCTCCAGAACGCGGTCGCGCAATTCCTCAGGAATGCCGCTTCCAACGTCGCTCACGCTGATCTGCACATAGAGCCGGTCCGATTCCAGCGCCAACCGCGTGCCTGAGGCTTTACCGGCGCCGCTGCTGATGACCAGCTCGCCCCCGGAAGGCATCGCCTCTCTGGCATTGACAACCAAGTCAATGATAGCCGCTTCGAGCCGGTCGGGATCCACGTCCAGGTCCGGAAGCCCCGGAGCCAGTGATACCTGCAGGTCGATGTTATCGGGCAGCGTCTGCGTCAACAGTGGCGTGAGGCGGCGAAGAATGCTGTTGACGGCTACCCGTTGTGGACGCAGAAGCTGCTTGCCGGCGGCAATCATGAGTCGGTCGACGAGATCCGCGCAGTCGCGGCTCGCGGAAAGCGCATCGTCGACGAGCTGCTGTCCTTCCTGGTCTTCATTCGCGATGTTCTCCTCGCGAATGAGGCCCAGACTACCGATGACAGTACTGAGAAGGTTGTTTAAGTCGTGGCCGAGTCGACCGGCAAAGTCGACGAACGTCGCGTTCCCGGGATCGAGTGGCGGCAAATTGCCGGTCGCGGTGTCGCTGGGGGATGCTCGTTCCTTCATATGCCTCGATGCCGAATGCCAGTTGTGTGAACAAGATTACCATTCAATTGCCGATCCTGAAGCTACAGGCACCGACCAGGGACCAAGCCTGGGCAATATTCCCGGCCGAATGGCAGGCCGCCAGCCTGTGTCTATAATTAATGCGTTACACATGTGCGCGACGAGGTGATTCGAACCATGCCCACCGGAGCGAAAGTGCTCATTGTCGATGACGACGAGAGGTTGTGTCGCGTGCTCTCCAGGTATTTCACCCGGGAGGGTTACAGCGTCCGCGAGGCGGCCAACGGCGACGAGATGCGGGCCAGGCTGGCGGAGGACCCCGCCGATCTGATTCTTCTCGATCTGATTCTCCCGGACGAAGACGGTCTGAGCCTGGCGCGGGACCTGCGGGCCGAGTCGGACGTCGCCATCATCATGCTCACCGGTAAGACCGACACCATCGACAAGATCGTCGGACTGGAGCTCGGTGCCGACGACTACATTACCAAGCCCTTCGACGAGCGGGAGTTGCTGGCCCGCATGCGCACGGTGCTTCGCCGCACCGCCAAGGGGGCGGACTCCGAGCACAGTGGTGAGGAATCCGTCGCACAGTTTGCCGGCTGGAATCTCGATTTCGTCGCCCACGAGCTGACGTCTCCCGGCGGAAACCATGTCCACCTCACCAGCAGCCAGTTCCAGTTGCTGGCGTCCCTGGTGGCCCGACCCAATCGCGTCATGAGCCGCGAAGAGATACTGAGCCTGGTGTCGGGACGAAACTGGTCGCCGATGGATCGCAGCATCGACGTGCTGGTCGGCAAGCTGCGCAAGAAGATCGAGCCCGATCCCAAGTCGCCCACACTGATCAAGACCATCCGTGGCGTAGGCTACAAGTTCACGGCCCACGTCGATTTCGGTTGACGCTTATCCGCCCCTCACTGTCGTATACTACGGGGTCCGGAGAGGTACCGAAGTGGCTATAACGGCACCGACTCGAAATCGGTTGGGGGCATAACCGCCCCACGTGGGTTCGAATCCCACCCTCTCCGCCATCTAATCTCGTGCGCTTTCCCGGACGGAAAACCCCTGTTTTTCTGGTATTTTTCCATCGCTCTGACTATTATTCGCCTGCGCGCGAGAGTGCGGATTCAAATTTTTGAAAATTCTCATGGAGACCATACATGGCTACAGCCGCGATTAAAGATCCCCTCAACAAGTCACAGCTGCTCACCACCATCGCCGACGGGTGTGGAATGACGAAGAAGGAAGTGGCGACCGTGCTGGACGAGCTGTCCTCGGTGATACACCGCCAATTGAAAAAGCGTGGCGGCGCCGGTCATTGCACGATTCCCGGTTTGATGAAGATCAAGACCATCAGGAAACCCGCCACCAAGGCCAGGCCGGGAATCAATCCGTTCACCGGCGAAGAGACGATTTTCAAGGCAAAGCCTGCCCGCACGGTGGTCAAGGTAACGCCATTGAAGGGCTTGAAAGAAATGGTCGAGTGACTCGACGGCGAAGCCGCGAGTTTGTCGCGAGCCAGCGAAGGGGACAGGGGGGGACAGATTTGAAATCTGTCCCCCCTATCTCATATTTGCCGCAGCAGCTCGTTGATGCCGACCTTGCCCCGGGTGCTGTCGTCCACCTGCTTGACGATGACCGCGCAGTACAGGCTGTAGCGGCCATCCTCGGAAGGCAGGTTGCCCGAGACGACCACCGATCCAGCCGGTATACGCCCGTAGCTCACCTTGCCGGTTTCCCGGTCATAGATGCGCGTGCTCTGGCCGATGTAGACACCCATGGAAATCACCGATCCTTCTTCGACGATGACCCCTTCCACCACCTCCGATCGCGCGCCGATGAAGCAGTTGTCCTCGATAATGGTCGGCGACGCCTGAATGGGCTCCAGAACTCCGCCGATGCCGACCCCGCCCGATAGATGCACGTTTTTGCCGATCTGTGCACATGATCCTACCGTGGCCCAGGTGTCCACCATGGTGCCGCTGTCCACGTAGGCCCCGATGTTGACATAGCTCGGCATCAGCACCACGCCAGAGCCGATGAAGCTGCCCCGGCGGGCCACCGCCGGCGGTACGGCGCGAAAGTCCCCGCTGCGGAACTGCTCCTCGCTGTAGTGGGCGAATTTCGACGGTACTTTGTCGAAATAGCGCGTGAACGCCCCTTCGACGACCTCGCTGTCGTAGATGCGGAAAGACAGCAAAACGGCTTTCTTGAGCCATTCGTGGACCACCCATTGACCGTCGATTTTCTCTGCCACGCGCGCCTCGCCGGAATCGAGCATCGCGATGGCCTGGTCCACGTCGGCGTGAAGCTTGTCGTCCACATTCTTCGGCGTGAGCTGTGCGCGCACCTCGAATGCCTGCTCCAGGCGTGCGGCGAGATCGGTCATTGGTATCGTTCCTTATCTTTCGCTACAGGGCACGGAGGGCAGCAACTATACACCGTGTTGCTGAAGAGCCCAGTCCACGTGTTCCCGGACCAGGTCCGACGGGTGGCCACGGCGCGCCAGGAGCGCATCGATTACCGCTTTACCGCCTGGTCCGTTGCCCAGCGCAACCGCGATGTTGCGCAACCAGCAGACGTGTCCAATGCGTCGAATCGCCGTGCCTTCGGTGTAGCGCAGAAACTCATCCTCGCTCCATCGAAACAACGCCACCAGGGGCGCCGAGTCGAGTCCATGGCGCGGTGAGAAATCCGGCTCATCCGTGGCCGTGGCGAAGCGATTCCAGGGGCAGACCAGCTGGCAATCGTCGCAACCGAAGATACGATTGCCGATGAGAGGGCGCAGATCTTCAGGGATCGGCCCGCGCAGCTCGATGGTCAGGTAGGAGATGCAGAGCCTCGCGTCGAGCTCATAGGGGGCGACGATGGCGCCCGTGGGACAGGCGTCCAGGCACGCCCGGCAGGTACCGCAGTGGTCGCTACCGGGTCGGTCCGTGGGCAGCGCGAGATCGGTGTAAATTTCGCCGAGAAAAAACCAGGATCCAGCCTCCCGATTGATCAGGTTGGTGTGCTTACCCGTCCAACCGAGCCCGGCGGCGCTCGCCAGGGGCTTTTCCAGCACCGGGGCGCTGTCGGTGAACACCCGGTAGCGGAAGTCACCCACCGCGCTTTCGATTCTGTCCGCGAGCTTCTGCAGGCGCTTGCGTAGGAGCTTGTGATAGTCGCGGCCCAGTGCGTAGCGGGAGATGAAGGCCAGGGTGGGCTCCTGGAGCACGGCTGAGGCCGGGGCCGCGTCCCGGGGCAGATAATCCATGCGCACGGAGATCACCCGCAGGGTGCCGGGGTGCAGCAACGCGGGGCGGCTGCGTTTGAGCCCGTGGCGCCGCATATAGTGCATCTCGCCGTGGCGGCCCGCATCCAGCCAGGCCAGCAGGCGTTTCTCGTCGGCGCTGAGATCCGGATCGGCGATGCCCGCCTGTTGAAAGCCGAGCTCGCGCGCCCATGCCTTGATGTCCTTGGCGAGCGCTCTTGCGTCCACGACAGTTGCCGGCATGACAGGGGGACCTCGGATGATCTCGGGGGCAGGATTCGCTATTCTACCCTGCTTCGCTCCCCTGACTCATGGCCCGAGCCCATCCAGCATGCAAGCATTCACCACATTAGACGGGTTGGTGGTCCCTCTGGACCGTGCCAACGTGGACACCGATGCCATCATCCCGAAGCAGTTTCTGGTTTCCATCGAACGCACGGGTTTCGGCCCGAACCTGTTCGACGCCTGGCGTTACCTGGATCGCGGCGAACCGGGAATGGACCACGGCAAACGCCCGTTGAACCCCGATTTCGTGCTCAACCACGCACGCTACGAGGGCGCGGAGATCCTCATCGCCAGACGTAATTTCGGCTGCGGGTCCAGCCGCGAGCATGCTCCCTGGGCGCTGCTCGAGCATGGCATCCGCGTGATCATCGCGCCCAGCTTCGCCGAGATCTTCTCCAACAACTGTTTCAAGAACGGGCTTCTGCCGGTAGTCCTGGACGAAAACATCATGGATGAGTTGTTTCGCAAGGTGGAGGAGAATCCGGGCTTTCACCTGCACGTGGACCTGGAGGGGCAAACGGTGACCACGCTTGACGGGCAGGTTCACGGCTTCGAAGTGGATGCCTTCGCGAAGTACAGCCTGCTCAACGGGCTCGACGAGATCGGGCTTACCATGCAGCACTTGCACGAAATCCGCGATTACGAGAAGCGGCGCAGGACAGAAGCGCCGTGGCTGTTCGCCGATTGACGCCTGTCTGACGGATAAGCCCCATGAGTCACAAGATTCTGATACTGCCCGGCGACGGCATCGGGCCGGAAATCGTCGCAGAGGCCGTCAAGTTGCTCGATGCATTGAAGCAGTCGGGGGATCTGGCGGTGGAGTTGGAGCACGCTGAGGTCGGCGGCGCCGGCCTGGACGCGAGCGGGTCGCCGCTTCCCGAACAGACGCTGGCACTGGCGCGTGACGCCGATGCCGTCCTGCTCGGTGCCGTCGGTGGGCCCAAGTGGGATGCGGTGGAACGCAGCCTTCGTCCCGAGCAGGGACTGCTCAATCTGCGCGCGGTACTGGGCGTATTCGCGAATCTGCGCCCGGTGCTGGCCTATCCACAGCTGGCCGCAGCGTCCACGCTGGAGGCGCACGTGGTCTCGGGCCTGGATCTGATGATCGTGCGCGAGCTCACCGGCGGCATTTACTTCGGTCAACCGCGCGGCATTCGGACCCTGGACGACGGCCAGCGCCAGGGCTTCAATACGATGGTCTATTCGGAGTCCGAGATCGAGCGCATCTGCCGGGTGGCCTTCGGTCTGGCCATGAAGCGCGGGCGCAGGCTGTGCTCGGTGGACAAGAGCAACGTGCTCGAGGTCAGCGTGCTGTGGCGCGAAGTGGCCGAGCGCGTAGGTGGCGACTATCCCGAAGTCGCGCTCTCGCACATGTATGTGGACAATGCCGCCATGCAGCTGGTGCGAGAGCCCCGGCAATTCGATGTCTTGGTCACCGGCAATATGTTCGGCGACATTCTTTCCGATCTCGCTTCGATGTTGACCGGCTCCATCGGCATGCTGCCGTCGGCGTCCATGGATGCTGACCGCAAGGGCTTGTACGAGCCCGTCCACGGCTCGGCGCCGGATATCGCCGGCCAGGCAGTTGCCAACCCGCTTGCCACCATCCTCTCGGTGGCGATGATGCTGCGTTACACTCTGGCTGCAGCGGATCTGGCCGAACGCATCGAGACCGCGGTCGCCCGGGTCCTCGATCAGGGATTGCGTACCCGCGACATCCAGTCCCCGGGTACCCGCGTGATCGGCACCAGTGAGATGGGCGACGCGGTCGTAGCGGCATTGTAGGAGCGAGCAAGCTCGCGAATTTTCTCAGGGACAGATTTGAAATCTGTCCCGCGGTTCGCGTGTAAGCTCGCTCCTACAACCAAATTGGAAGAAGCACAATGAACAACATCATCGATGTCGCCGTGGTCGGTGCAACCGGTACCGTCGGCGAGGCGATGATCGCTATTCTGGAAGAGCGGAACTTTCCGGTGGGCAAGCTCTTCCCCCTTGCCAGTCAGCGTTCTGCGGGTTCGCGCATCGCGTTCAAGGGAAGACAAGAGCGGGTCGGTGTTCTGGAGGATTTCGATTTTTCCAAAGTACGGCTGAGCCTGTTCTCGGCGGGTGCTGGAGTATCGGCCGAGTATGCGCCGCCGGCTACGGCCGCCGGCTGCGTGGTCATCGACAACAGCTCACAGTTTCGCAATGACGACGATGTTCCGCTGGTAGTCCCTGAAGTCAACCCTCACGCGGTGGCGGAGTATTCCGCGCGCAACATCATTGCCAATCCGAACTGTTCGACCATACAAATGGTCGTGGCTTTGAAGCCCATCCACGACGCGGTCGGAATCGAGCGCATCAATGTAGCTACCTATCAGTCCGTGTCGGGAACGGGGCGCAAAGCGATGGAGGAGCTGGCGGGGCAGACCGGCGCGCTATTGAGCGGCAAAGCCATCGACTGCAACGTCTATCCGAAGCAGATCGCCTTCAACGTGTTGCCCCACATCGACGTCTTCATGGATAACGGCTACACCAGGGAAGAAATGAAAATGGTGTGGGAGACCCGCAAGATCATGGGTGACGATTCCATCAAGGTAAACGCGACCTGCGTGCGTGTGCCGGTGTTTTTCGGTCATTCGGAGGCGCTGCATGTGGAGACCCGCGAGAAGCTGAGCGCCGACGAGGCACGAAGGCTTCTCGCCGAGGCCCCCGGCGTGGTGGTCATCGACGATCCTGGCGAGCAGCGTTATCCGACTTGCGTCAGCGAGTCGGCCGGCCAGGATCCGGTATTCGTGGGGCGCATCCGCGAGGACCTGTCCCACCCCCGCGGCCTGGACCTCTGGGTGGTCTCTGACAATGTTCGCAAGGGGGCTGCGCTCAACAGCATCCAGATCGCGGAAATTTTGGTGAAAAATTTTTTGTAAGCTATAGTTACTGACTAATCATAAAGCATATTCTAGTTACCGGAAACGGATTTTAGCCCGCTATTACTTGGTTTTCGGGCCGGATCGCGAAGGTGACTTAACGGATTGAATCGGGCCCATCTGCAGGCTCCAAAGCTGAGTTCGGCAACTCTTAAGATAGCGCATGGAACACGTGACGACCCGGATCTGGGCGGCCGCCCTGTCTGTCCTCCTATTGCTTGTTCCCGCCGGTGCCTGGGCGCTGGGGCTGGGAAGCATCGAGGTCAAATCGACCCTCAACGAGCCATTGCAGGCGCGCATCCAGCTCAGTTCCCTCCAGGGGGGCGATCTGGACAGCATGCGGATCCAGCTGGCCAGCGCCCGGCAGTTCAAGCGCGCCGGAATCCAACGCCCGTTTCAGCTCTCCAAGCTCAAATTCACCGCCGTGGAAGACGGTTCCGGTTTGGGGCATATCAACGTTACGACCCGGGAGCCGGTGGTCGAGCCGTTCCTGAACTTCCTCATCGAGGTGACCTGGCCCCGCGGGCGCATCGTGCGCGAATACACGCTTCTTCTCGATCCGCCGGTCTACGGCGCGGCCATTTCCAGCAGGGCCAAAAAGGATCTCGCCGAGATCCAGGCAAGAGCGCTGCAGGAGCAACCCGCGCCCGAGCCGGCCCCGGCGCCGAAGCGTGCCCAGCCGGCACCCGTGACACTCCCGGCGGCACCCGCTCCGGCGCTGCAACCGAGCACCTCCACGAGCGTGGCTTCTGCGCCAGCCCCGGCCCCGGCGGAAACCACCGTGGCCGCCGCGCCTGAGCCTGAGCCGGCCCCGGCGCCCGAGCCTGCCGCCAGCCCGGCGCCGGCCCCGAAGCCTACGATGACGGCTCCCCCACCGATGCCGATGCCATCTGCGGGTAGTGGGGATCTGGCAGGTCCCTACGACGTGAAGTATGGCGATACCCTGTGGTCGCTGGCGGATCGTTACCGCTCGGACAGCTCGGTGAGCATCCAGCGCATGATGCTGGCCATGCTCAGCGCCAATCCCGACGCGTTTAACATCCCGAATATCAATGCCTTACGTGCCGGGACCGTGCTCCGCATCCCGGACGTCTCGCAGTTCGGCGCTGCCGATCGTCAGGTCGTGCTTGCGGAGGTCAATCGTCAGCACGATCGCTGGCAGGAATACCGTCAAGGCCTCGCGGCGTCTGCGCCCATGGCCCCGGAGGGCATCGGCGCCCCGGCGGTGGAGCCGCCAGCCACCGGGACCGAGGCCGAAACGCCGCCGCCGACGGAGCAGCTGGCCACAGGAATCCAGCCCGCTGGCGACGACGATGCCCGGCTGGCGCTGGTGTCCGGTGGCCAGGGCACCGAAGGCGTTGGCAGCGCATCCTCTGATTCTTCCGATGCCGCCCGGGTCCAGCAGGAGTTGGTGCTGGCCCAGGAAGAGGCGGACGCCAAAACCCGTGAAGCCGACGAGCTGAGCAGCAGAGTCACGGAGCTGCAAGGCATCGTCGAGGATCTGCAGCGGGCGATTCAGTTGCGGGACGACAATCTCGCCGCCCTTCAGGAGATGCTGGCGAAGACCGAGCGGGAGTCCGACGCGCTTCGCGCCGCTGCCGAGCAGGCTCGGGCGGACGCTGCCGCGGTAGGGGCGAGCACCGATCCGGTGGTGGAGGCCACGCCCGAGACGGTGGTGGAAGCTGCGCCCGAGCCGCTGGTGGAGGCTGTGCCCGAGCCGCTGGTGGCGGCCACGCCCGAGCCCGAGCCTCCCAAGGTGGTGCCGCCGCCGCCAGCACCGCCACCGCCATCCTTCATCGAAACCGTGCTGGAGAGCCTGCCGGTTGATCCGGTATTGCTGGGCGCCGGCGTGGGTGGACTGCTGGTCATCCTGGGTGGTGCGGCCCTGTGGCGCCGGCGACGCAATGCCGATGACGCCGAGGACATGGGTGAGCTGGATGTGGGCGCATTGGACGACAGCGATCTCCTCTACGACGAGGACGGTGAACCGTATCTGCCCGACGACGCCGGCGAAGAGACTGCCATAGCCGAGCTCGAAGGCATGGATCTCAGCGACGAGCAGGCCGAGCCCCAGGCTCAGGTTGCGGAGCAAGAATCGCCGCAGCCTGCGCAAGGCGAGGCGGAGGTGGCCGGCGAATCCGAGGACGACCCTCTTACCGAGGTCAACGTATACCTCGCCTACGAACGCTACGACCAGGCCGAGGAGCTGGTGCGCAGCGCCATCGCCCAGCATCCCAGTCGTCATGAGTACAAGCTGCGTCTGCTGGAAGTGTTCTACGCTGCCAAGGACCTGAGCAACTTCGAATCCAGTGCCCGCGAGCTCCAGGATGCGGTGGGCGCCGACGGCCCGTTGCTGGCAGAGGCCCAGAAGATGTGGCAGGACATGTCGCCCGGGCGGGAGTTATTCTCGGAGACCGAAAGTACGGTGCCGGAGGACCAGGACGTGGTATTCGACGTCACCGGCGGCGACGTCGATGCGCCGGCGACCGTGCCGGCCAGCAGCATCGGAGGCGACGACGAGTCGAGCTCCGTGGATTTCGATCTCGGTTTCCAGTCCGATGGCACCCAGGCGGAAGGCGCCTCCGGAGATTCCGATCTGGACTTCGATCTGGGATTCGATCAGGCTGCCGGCGACGCGCCTCAGGAGAAATCGGGGCTCGATCTGGACCTCACCAGCATCGGTGGTACCGGAGCAGGCGGCCAAGATGCGGGCGGCGGCAGCAGTGTGGATTTCGACCTGGGCGCGGGAGATGCGGCCGCGGCGGAGGGTGATTCGGGCTCCAGCAGCATGGACTTCGATCTGAGCGGCTTGGATCCCTCTCTGGGTGAGTCCCGAGGGCCCGCCACCGAGACGCCGTTGCCGGAACGTGTGTCCAGAGACGATGATGACTTGGACTTCGATCTCGAGGGCCTGGGCGAAGGCACGCTCATCGACAGTCAGGTGCCGCCAGAAGCCCCCGCGGGTGCCGTGACGCAACCGCCGGAGACTGCCGACGGCGACAACGGGGCGCTGGATTTCGATCTGGATGGTATCGGCGGCGAGTCCGAAGGCGTGGGTTCCGGCGCCATGAGCCTGGACGCCGAGTTCACGGCCCTGGACCTCGATCTGGACGCCGCCGGCGCAGGCGCCGCCAGCAGCAGCTCACAACTGTCCGCCCTGGATGACGATCTCTCCTCTGCCCTGGGCTTCGACATCGGCAGCGACAGCGTCGATGCCGGCGCGTCGCCGGATGACGCGCTCGATTTCGGTCTGGAGCTCGACGACGGTGACGCCGGCGCGGATGTCGCCGGCGGTGCCGACTTGAACCTGTCCCTCGACGACGACTCCGGCGGCGAAGAGGTGTCCGAAGACACGGTCAAGCTGGATCTGGGTGCGGCCATTCCCGGCGACGACTCGGACGAGGCGCTGGACACGGTGAAGCTGCAGAGCCCGGAGATGGACGCGGCGGACTCGGCGATTTCCGATCTCGGCATGGACCTGAATCTGGACATGGATGGGCCGGAGGGGGGCGAGTCTTCCAGCGCGGTCGACACCGCCTTCGGCGGCATATTTGATGAAGACACGGCTGCTGCCTCGGAAGACGACATGGCGCTCAGCATGGACGGCTCGGATTTGATCCCGCCGACGGCGCCTCCGTCGCCGGATGCCGATCCGGATTTTCCGGAAATCGATCTGGATTTCGATGCCGAGAAAAGTCAGGACGCCGCGGCCTCGGACGAGTACGAGTCTACCCAGTTCATGCTCCGTGACATGCCGGCTGCAGAGGGTGACGCGAGCGCCAAGTCCGGTGACGGCCATACGTTGATACTCGGTGGCGGCCTCTCCGGCGAGGTGGACGAAGTGCAGACCAAGCTGGATCTCGCGCAAGCCTACATCGACATGGGTGACACCGACGGCGCCAAGGGCATCATCGACGAGGTTCTCGCGGAGGGCAATGCAGCCCAGAAACAGGCCGCCATGGGCTTGTTGAGCAAGCTGGCATCCTCCTGATCTTTCATCAACGCTAGTCGGGTCTCCCGGCTCTGACTCCATGAGATTCGCACTCGGCGTCGAGTACGACGGCAGCGATTTTTCCGGTTGGGAAAGCCAGCCGCGGCGGCGCACCGTTCAATCGACGCTGGAGACGGCGCTGGCATGCGTCGCCGACGGCCCGGTCGCAACCGTCTGTGCCGGGCGTACCGACGCCGGCGTGCATGCCATCGCACAGGTGGTGCATTTCGACTCAGTCGCCAAACGCGCGCCCCACGAATGGGTAATGGGCACCAACAGCAACCTGCCCGGTGATGTCAGCGTTCGCTGGGCGAATCCGGTGGCCGAGCCGTTTCATGCCCGCTACTCTGCCGTTTACCGCTACTACCGTTATGTGATCCTGAATCGGCGCCAGCGCCCGGCGCTGTTGCGTCGGCGCGCCGCCTGGGAGCGCAGCCCGTTGCAAGTGGCAGCCATGCGCGCAGCCGCTGAGTATCTGCTTGGCGAGCAGGATTTTTCGTCTTTTCGTGCCGCCGGTTGTCAGGCAAAGAGCGCCGTGCGCAACGTCGTCGGCCTCGAGGTGCATCGCCGGGGTGATCTGGTGTTCATCGACATCGCCGCCAACGGGTTCTTGCAGCACATGGTGCGCAACGTCGCCGGGGTTTTGATTGAAGTCGGCAAGGGAAAGCGAGAGCCCGCCTGGGCGAAGGAGTTGCTCGAGGCGCGCGATCGCACCCGCGCTGCCGCGACCGCGCCTCCCCAGGGCCTCTATTTGAGCCGCATCGATTATCCGCCCGAGCACGGCTTGCCTGCGGTTTCGCCGGAGTGGCTGCTTTGGTAACCTTACTGGCTTGCCTTAGAGAAGGTCACCAGGACTCTTTGGGAAAATGGCAGTGCGCACGCGCGTCAAAATCTGCGGCATCACCCGCCCCGAGGACGGCGCAGCGGCCTGCGCCGCCGGCGCCGACGCCATTGGTCTGGCGTTTTACCCTGCCAGTCCCAGGGCCGTGGGTCTGGAGCAGGCCGTCGCCATTCGGCGCGCGCTGCCGCCGTTCGTCACAGTGGTGGGTCTGTTTGTGAACGCGAGTGTTGAAACGGTGGTGGAAACGGCAGAGCGTGTGCCCCTGGACCTGTTGCAATTCCACGGTGAGGAAACTCCGTCCCAGTGTGAGGCAGCCGGGCTGCCGTACATAAAAGCCGTTCGCGTCAGCGACGACACGGACGTCAGCGAGGCGTCCCGGCGCTTCGCCAGCGCCAAGGCCTTAATTCTGGACAGCCACGATGACAGGTTGTGGGGTGGAACCGGGCGTACCTTCGATTGGGATCTGGTGCCCGCCGAAATCGCCTTGCCCGTGATCGTGGCCGGTGGACTCACGCCGGCCAACGTGGCGGAGGCCATCGGCCGGCTGCGCCCCTACGGTGTGGACGTCAGCGGTGGTGTCGAGCAATCGCCGGGAATCAAGGACGCCGCCAAAATCACCAGCTTCATAGAAGAGGTGAATCGTGTCTCGATTGCAGAACATTCCGGCTGAAGGCCGGATCATCGGAAGTCTTCCCGACGAAGCCGGCCATTTCGGGCCTTACGGCGGGGTCTTTGTCGCCGAAACTCTGATGGGGCCGGTGACGGCGTTGCGCGAAGCCTACGACCGATACTCGAAGGATCCAGAGTTTCTCGCCGAGCTGGATGCTGATCTCCGTCATTACGTGGGCCGGCCCTCGCCGTTGTATTTCGCCCAGCGCTGGTCCCAGCGGCTTGGCGGCGCACGCGTGTTCCTCAAGCGCGAGGATCTCAATCACACCGGCGCCCACAAGGTCAACAATACCGTGGGCCAGGCGCTGCTGGCGAAACGCATGGGCAAGACACGCATCATCGCCGAGACTGGCGCCGGTCAGCACGGCGTTGCGACAGCCACCGTGGCCGCGCGTCTGGGGCTCGAGTGTGTGGTCTACATGGGCGCCGAGGACATCGAGCGCCAGGCGCCGAACGTGTACCGCATGAAGCTGCTGGGCGCGCGGGTGGTGTCGGTGGAGTCCGGATCCAGGACCCTCAAGGACGCGCTGAACGAGGCCATGCGCGACTGGGTGACGAATGTCGACGACACCTACTACATCATCGGCACGGTGGCCGGTCCCCATCCTTATCCCGCCATGGTGCGTGACTTCAACGCGGTCATCGGCCGCGAGGCCCGCGAGCAGATCCTCGCCCAGGCCGGGTGCCTGCCCGATGCCCTGGTGGCCTGCGTGGGCGGCGGTTCCAACGCCATGGGACTGTTCTACCCCTTTCTCGACGATGGTGATGTGGCCATGTACGGGGTCGAAGCCGGTGGTGACGGCGTCGAAACCGGGCGTCACGCCGCTCCCCTGACCGCCGGCAAGCCCGGCGTGCTGCACGGCAACCGCACCTATCTGATGGAAGACGCCGACGGCCAGATAATCCCCACCCATTCGATCTCCGCCGGTCTCGACTACCCCGGGGTCGGGCCCGAGCACGCGTGGCTCAAGGACACCGGCCGCGCCAGCTACGTCGCCATCAACGACGATGAGGCGTTGGCGGCTTTTCACGACATGACGCGCACCGAGGGCATCATCCCGGCTCTGGAATCCAGCCATGCCTTGAGCTATGCGGCCAAGCTCGCGCCCGGGATGAGCGCCGACGACATCATCATCGTCAACCTGTCCGGGCGCGGCGATAAGGATATCCAGACGGTGGCCGCCATCGAGGGCATGGGGCAGTGAGCCGCATCGAGGGAACATTCGCGAGCTTGCGCGAAAAGGGCCGGTGCGCACTCGTACCTTTCGTCACCGCCGGCGATCCGCAGCCCTCTGTCACCGTTCCGGTCATGCACGCTCTGGTCGCTGCCGGTGCCAATGTCCTGGAGCTGGGCGTACCGTTCTCCGATCCCATGGCCGATGGTCCGGTCGTCCAACGGGCCAGCGAGCGGGCCCTGGCCCAGGGCATGACGCTGGCGCGGGTGCTGGCGATGGTGGCGGAGTTTCGCCGTGACGACGCGACCACGCCCGTGGTGCTCATGGGCTATCTGAATCCCTTCGAGGTCGCCGGTTACGAGGACTTCGCCGAGGCTGCCGCCGATGCCGGGGTCGATGGCATATTGACCGTGGACTTACCTCCGGAGGAGGCCGACGGCTTTCGCACCGCGCTGCGTTCCCGCGACATCGATGTAATTTTTCTGCTGGCGCCCAATAGCGACGAGGAACGCATCGTGCGGGTGTGCGCCCAGGCCAGCGGCTTCGTGTACTACGTTTCTCTCAAGGGAGTTACCGGCGCCGCTCACCTGGACGTGGCCGATGTCGAGACCCGGGTGCAGAGGATCAAATCGCTCACCGATTTGCCGGTGGGAGTCGGTTTCGGCATTCGTGACAGCGACACCGCCGCCCGCATCGCCGTGGTCAGCGACGCGGTGGTGGTCGGCAGTGCACTGATCAACAGGATGGAGGCGTCAATGGATACACCGTCGCGTATTCCCCAGGAGGTCGCGGCGCTGGTCGCGTCCATGCGCGCCGCCATGGACGCAGACCTGTGAGCTGGTTCGAAAAGCTGCTGCCATCGCGCATCCGTACCGACGGTGGTAATAAGCGCACCGTCCCGGAAGGGCTGTGGAGCAAATGCGAGGCCTGCGGCGGCGTGCTGTACAAAGCCGAACTGGAGCGCAACTTCGAGGTGTGTCCGAAATGCTCCCATCATATCCGCGTCGGCGCGCGAAGGCGCCTGGATCAGTTTCTGGATGCAGAGCCGCGTATCGAGATCGGCGCAGAGGTGGCGCCAATGGATCCATTGAAATTCCGCGCCGGTAAGAAATACAAGGATCTTCTGGTCCAGGATCAAAAGGCCACCGGCGAGAAAGACGCGCTGGTGGTGATCATGGGGCGCGTGAAAGGTGTCGCTTTGGTTGCGGCTGCCTTCGAATGGCGCTTTCGGCTGGGCTCCATGGGCTCGGTGGTGGGCGAGCGATTCGCCCGCGGCGCGACCGCGGCCATCGAGCACGGCGTACCCCTGGTATGCTTCTCTGCCAGCGGTGGTGCACGCATGCAGGAGGGTGTTTTCGCCCTCATGCAGATGGCCAAAACCAGCGTCGCGCTCGCGCGCCTCGGCGAAGCAGGTCTGCCGTACATCTCCGTGCTCACCGATCCCACCACCGGCGGGGTGTCGGCGAGCCTTGCCATGCTCGGCGACGTCAACATCGCCGAGCCCCGTGCGCTGATCGGTTTTGCCGGTCCCAGGGTCATCGAGCAAACAGTGGGGGAGACATTGCCGGAGGGATTTCAGCGCAGCGAGTTTCTGCTCGAACACGGCACCGTGGATTTGATCATGGATCGCCGCGAGATGCGTGATCGGATTGCGAGCCTGCTCGCCATGATGAAGCACCAACCAACACCGTAGCGGTGCCAGACACGTCTATACTCGAATCCCCCGCCACGGCCGATTTTGGTCTCGCCGATTGGCTTCGCTGGCAGGAGGGCCTGAATCCCAGGCTGGTGGATCTGGGCCTGGATCGCTGCGCCCGGGTCGCCCGGCGCATGGGCTTGGCGAGCCTGCCCATGCCGGTGGTGACGGTGGCCGGCACCAACGGCAAAGGCTCCTGTATCGCCTATCTTGCCAGCATCCTGGAAAGCGCCGGCCACCCGGTTGCCGCCTACACGTCACCCTTTCTCCGGCGCTACAACGAAAGTCTGCGCCTGGGCGGGCGCGAGGTGGAGGACGGTGCGCTGATCGCGGCCTTCGAAAATGTGGAGCAGGCCCGAGATGGCGTTGCTCTCACGTTCTTCGAGTTTCGCACCCTCGCGGTCCTGGACATCATCCGCCGCTCCCAGGCGTCGGTGGCGCTGCTGGAGGTGGGGCTGGGAGGGCGCCTGGACGCGGTCAACCTCATGGATGCCGACGTGGCCGTGGTGACCTCGGTGGATCTGGATCACACCGACTGGCTAGGGCCGGATCGGGAAAGCATCGGCGGCGAGAAGGCCGGTATCTTTCGCCAGGGCCGGCCGGCGGTGTGCGGGGATCCGTCGCCACCCGCGAGCCTGGTCGAGCACGCCCGCACCCTGGGTGCTGATCTGCACACCATCGGATGCGAATTCTCCTGGTGCCGCGACGGCCCCGGTTGGTCCTGGCAGGGGCCCGGCGTGGACCACAGGCGTCTGCCGGCGCCCGGCATGGGCGGCGTATTCCAGCACCGCAACGCTGCCGCCGCCTTGATGGCATTGCAGCTTCTCGCACCATGGTTGACTGTGGATGCCGCGGCGGTGCGCGAGGGCATCGCCGCCGCCTGGCTGCCCGCACGCCAGCAGATTCTTGCCGGCGCGGTGGAGCGCGTGATCGATGTCGCCCACAATGGGGAGGCGGCCCGGGCCCTGGCGGCGACCCTGGCGGCGCGGCCATCGGCGCGGCGCAGCCACGCGGTGTTCGCCATGCTCGCGGACAAGGACTCGTTGGCGGTGGCCGGGGCCCTGGATGGCCTGGTGGACGAGTGGCACACGGCCACGCTGCCGGGACCCCGCGGCCAGACAGGCGAGCGCCTTGCAGACGGGCTTCGCCGGCAGTTTCCCGGCCATCCAGTGACGGTCCACGGGGACGTGGCGGAGGCTTGGAGGGCGGCCATGTCGGGCGCGCGTAGCGGCGATCGCGTGATCGCCTTCGGCTCTTTCCTGACCGCCCGGGAAGTTCTGAGTGTTGAAAATGGATGAACGCTTGAAGCAGCGACTGGTCGGTGCGGCGGTGCTGGTGCTGGCCGCCGTGATCTTCGTGCCCATGCTGCTGGACCAGGGTGATGGGGATCCGAAGCCGTCGGCTCGCATCATCCAGCCGCTACCTCTAGAGCCTATGCCGCCGCCGTTGCCGGAAGACGCGCCGGCACGCAGTGTGCCCCTGGACAGCCAACCGACGGCGGCGGTGCCGGCGCTGGCTGCCCCTGGCGCGCAGAAGCCACCGGCGAAGACGGTCAAGAAGGCCGATTCCGTCGCGCCCGCGGCCGCCAGGTCGAAAGCCGGTTTCGCCGTGCAGGTGGGTAGTTTCTCCAAGGCCGGCAATGCCCGGGGGCTGCGCGACAAGCTGGTGGCCAAGGGTTACACGGCCTTCGTGAAAAGCTCCGGTTCGGTCACGCGGGTCTACGTGGGGCCGCAATCGAGCCGGGGTGAGGCCGAGAAGGTGCTGAAGAAGCTGCTCGCCGAGCTCCAGCTGAAGGGCCTCGTGGTGCAACCCCCGGGCTAGCCAGAAGAATGGTGTTCACGATCGCCAGCGGACCATTTCGAGCGCTCCGGGCCTCTGGTACAATCTCGGCCCGCCAACCCGGAAATGAATGGTCAACGCGGTAACTCATTTGCTCGCCTGCGCCACATGATTTGGGTGGACTATGCCATCATCGCCATTCTGGTCTTGTCCGCCGGGATCAGCGTGCTACGGGGCTTCCTCAAGGAAGCAATCTCGCTGCTCGGCTGGGTGCTGGCGTTCTGGCTCGCGCTCACATTCGCCGACGACATCAGCGGGCTCTTCGCGAGCACCATCTCCCAGCCGTCCATGCGTCATGGTCTGGCATTTTTCGTCATCCTGATCGGCACGCTGGTGATAACCGCCATCGTCATGTATCTGGTGCGGCTCATCGTCGACAAGACGGAAATCACGGGAACCGACCGTGCTCTGGGGATCGTATTCGGGATCGCCCGGGGTATCATTATCGTGGCGATACTGGTGTTGTTCGCCGGTCTCACCGCGTTGCCGAAGGACGCTTGGTGGAAGGAATCGATATTTTTGCCGCATTTCCAGGTGCTGGCGGTGGAGATCCGATCGCTGTTGCCGCCGGAAGTCGCCAGACTTTTTCAGTATTGACCAGAGGTACGCTCGAAAAGCATGTGTGGGATAGTCGGTATTGTTGCGAACAGTGACGTCAACCAGACGCTCTACGACGCACTGACGGTTCTTCAGCATCGCGGCCAGGATGCGGCGGGCATCGCCACCTGCGAGGGAGCACGCCTGCATCAGCGAAAGGATAATGGCCTCGTGCGGGAGGTTTTTCGAACCAAGCACATGTTGAGTCTGGGCGGCAACATGGGTATCGGACATGTCCGATACCCGACCGCCGGGTGCGCATCGTCCACCGAGGCGCAACCTTTTTATGTGAATTCCCCTTTCGGAATCACGCTCGCCCACAATGGCAATCTGATCAATTCGCGGCAGCTCAAGCGTGATGTGTTCCGTGACGATCGACGCCACATCAATACCGAATCCGACTCGGAAATACTTCTCAACGTTTTTGCCCACGAGCTCATGAAGCCGGGGAAACTCCGCATCGATGAAAACGATGTCTTCGAGGCCGTGTCCGGTGTGCACAAGCGTTGCCATGGCGGATACGCGGTGGTTGCCATGATTGTTGGCTATGGGGTGGTCGCGTTTCGTGATCCCTTCGGCATTCGCCCCGTGTGCTTCGGTTGCCGGGACACCGAGGAAGGGCGGGAGTATATGATCGCATCGGAGAGCGTGGCGCTGGATGCTCTCGGCTTCGAGCTGATGCGCGATCTCGAGCCCGGTGAAGCCATCGTTATCGACACGAACAGCGGGATACATACTCGGCAGTGCGCCGAGAACCCCGTCCATTCCCCGTGTATATTCGAGTACGTGTACCTGGCGCGCCCGGATTCCATCATCGATGATGTTTCCGTGTACAAGGCGCGGTTGCGCATGGGTGAACGACTCGCCGACAGAATTCTCGAAGCATGGCCCGATCACGATATCGACGTGGTCATTCCCATTCCCGACACCAGCCGAACGGCTGCTTTACCGTTGTCATACAAGCTCGGCGTCAAGTATCGCGAAGGCTTCATCAAAAATCGTTACATCGGCCGCACCTTCATCATGCCGGGGCAGGAGGAACGGGAGCGTTCGGTGCGCCACAAGCTGAACGCCATCGATCTGGAATTCGAGGGCAAGAATGTCCTGCTGGTGGATGACTCCATCGTCCGCGGCACCACCTCCGCGCAGATTATTCACATGGCGCGGGATGCCGGTGCACGCAAAGTCTACTTCGCCTCCGCGGCGCCGCCGGTGCGCTATCAGAACGTCTATGGTATCGACATGCCCGTGGTCAGCGAGCTCATCGCCCACAACCGTACCGAGGAGCAAGTGGCCGCGACCATCGGTGCGGATCGGCTTTTCTATCAGACCGTGGACGATCTCATCGATGCGGTGCGCAAAGGCAATCCGCGGCTACGTGCATTCGATACCTCCTGCTTCACCGGCGACTACGTGACCGGCGGGGTCACGAGTGACTACCTGGAGCAGATCGCGCTGGCGAGGAACGATGCAGCCAAGGAACAACAGCTCGCGCTGAGCGAGGGCCCGGGCTAAACGACTGAATTCCCGTTGAATTTTCGTAGAATATTCCCATTGACAGGGCCCTCGGCATTCGCTTACCCTCCTTTACCAAGCGCCGATTTGATCTAAATCAGCTTGCGGGCGCTCAATAAATACGGCTAAAGCGAGGGCAAACCTGCTTTAGCAACCGCGAAAGCAGGTTTTTTTTTGCCCTCATGCCATTCACCCGATTTAGGGGGCAACGACAATGGAAAAATTTGATACCCGTGCGATACGCAGCGGTCAGGTCCGGACTGCCGAGTCCGAGCACAACGATCCCATATTCCTGACATCCAGCTTCGTCTTCGATAGCGCTCGACAGGCGGCGGCGCGCTTCGCCCACAAAGAAGAAGGCAACGTCTATTCACGATTCACCAATCCCACGGTGCGCACCTTCGAAGATCGGCTCGCGGCGCTGGAGGGGGCCAATCACTGCATCGGCACGTCGTCGGGAATGTCGGCGGTGCTCGCCAGTTGCCTTGCGCTTTTGAAGAGCGGCGATCACATCGTCGCCGCGCACGATCTCTTCGGGTCCACCGTGTCGTTGTTCAGCAAGGTTCTGTCCAAGTTCGAAATCCAGACGAGCTTCGTGTCGGTCACGGACAAGCAAGCATGGCAGGCGGCCATTCGACCGGAGACGCGCTTTCTGTTCATCGAGAGCCCGACCAACCCGCTCGGGGACGTCGCGGACATCGTCTGGCTTGGCGATCTCGCTCACGACAACGATTGCTGGCTGGTGGTGGACAATTGCCTGTGCACGCCGGCGTTGCAGTTGCCCTTCGAGATGGGCGCGGACATTGTCATTCACTCGGCGACTAAATTCATCGACGGACAGGGGCGCTGTGTGGGCGGCGCCGTGTTGATGCAGGACAAGGAGATTTACGATCAGGTATTCAGCTTCCTGCGTACCTGCGGTCCGACCATGAGCCCCTTCAACGCCTGGGTGTTCCTGAACGGTCTGGAAACCCTGAGTCTGCGCATGCGCGCCCATTGTGAGGGCGCGCTTGCGTTGGCGCGCCGGCTGGAAAAGCATCCGGCGGTGGCGAAGATTTACTATCCGGGACTCGAGAGTCATCCTCAGCACGCGCTCGCCGCGCGCCAGCAGAAGGCCTTCGGATCCATTGTCGCCTTCGAGGTTCACGGCGATCGCGAGGACGCCTGGTCCGTGATCGACGCCACGCGAATTCTGTCCATCACAGCCAACCTCGGGGACGCGAAAACCACCATCACCCATCCGGCCAGCACGACGCATTGTCGCATCACCCAGGAACAGCGGGATTTAGCCGGCATTCGGGACTCGTTGATTCGCGTCGCGGTGGGGTTGGAAGATATCGACGATATCGCGGCCGATCTGTTCGGAGGGCTGGACGCTTTGACGGCGGCGCCGCCCGTTCGCGCGGTGCAGTGCTAGAGGGCCGGCGGGAGATTCCAAACGCCATGGTGACCATCAAGCAAAGCGATGTCATCGACAGCATCACCGATGCACTGCAATACATTTCTTACTATCATCCCGTCGACTTCGTAAAGGCTTTGGGTGAAGCCCACGCACGTGAGCGCTCGCCAGCGGCCAAAGACGCCATGGCGCAGATCCTCACCAATTCCCGCATGAGCGCGGAGGGCAAGCGACCCATGTGCCAGGACACCGGCATCGTGGTGGCCTTCGTGGACGTGGGTATGAACGTGCATTGGGACGCGGATCTGGGCCTCGAGGACATGATCAACGAGGGCGTGCGCCGAGCCTACACCCACCCGGACAACCTGCTGCGCGCATCGGTCGTGGACTCACCCATCGGCGCTCGGGTGAACACCCGGGACAACACGCCGGCGGTGATTCATGTGAGGCTCGTGCCCGGCAGCACGGTGGACGTGCGCATCGCCGCCAAGGGCGGCGGATCGGAAAGCAAGGCGCGCTTCAAGATGCTGAACCCCAGCGACAGTGTCGTCGACTGGGTGCTGGAGACCGTCCCGACCATGGGCGCCGGCTGGTGTCCACCCGGCATCCTCGGCATCGGCATCGGCGGCACGCCGGAGAAGGCCATGTTGCTGGCCAAGGAATCCTTGCTCGCTCCCATCGATCTGCATGAGGTGCGCGAGCGCGGCGCGCGCAACGACATCGAGGCCTTGCGCCTGGAAATCTACGACAAGGTGAATGCGCTGGGCATCGGCGCCCAGGGTCTGGGCGGGCTGACCACCGTGCTGGACGTGAAGATTCTGGATTACCCCACCCACGCCGTATCCCTGCCGGTGGCGCTGATCCCGAACTGTGCGGCCACCCGCCACGCCCACTTCACCCTCGACGGCAGCGGCCCGGCGCATCTGGCACCGCCGAAGCTGGCGGACTGGCCGGATGTCAGCTGGATACCGTCGGCGGACGCGCGTCGCGTCGACCTCGACACCCTCAGCCGCGAGCAGGTGCAGGAATGGAAGGCCGGGGATCGCCTGCTGCTCTCCGGGCGGCTGTTCACCGGGCGTGACGCCGCCCACAAGCGCATCGCCGACTTGATCAAGGCAGGCAAGCCGCTTCCCCAGGGCGTCGAGCTGAAGAACAGGATCATCTACTACGTGGGTCCCGTGGATCCTGTGGCCGACGAGGTAGTGGGGCCCGCGGGACCAACCACCGCGACACGCATGGACAAGTTCACGGACATGATGCTGGCGGAAACCGGGCTCATCGGCATGATCGGCAAGGCCGAGCGCGGCCCCGAAGGCATTGCGGCCATTCGCCGTCACAAGGCCGTGTACCTGATAGCCGTGGGCGGCGCCGCCTACCTGGTTTCCAAGGCGATCCGCAAAACCCGCATCGTGGCCTTCGAGGATCTGGGCATGGAGGCCATCCGCGAGTTCGAGGTGGAGGACATGCCGGTGACGGTCGCCGTCGATTCCAGCGGTGAGTCCGTGCACAATACCGGGCCCGCCCGCTGGCGCGAGAAGTTTCCGGTGACAGTGGCTTAAAGCTTTCGTATTCGTCACCAGTGCTCGCGTCCACTACGATCATTGCCGTCACCTCGGCCGACGATCCGCGCGTGGTGGAAGCGCGAATCCTCCTTTTGGAATACGCCGAATCCCTGGATGCCGATCTGTCGTTCCAGAATTTCGACCAGGAGCTCAGGGAATTTCCCGGCGGCTACATGCCGCCCAGCGGCGCTCTGTTGCTGGCTACCCGCAGTGGAAAACTCGCAGGCAGCGTCGCCATGCGCGAGCTCGATGGGGAAAGCTGCGAGATGAAGCGCCTTTACGTGCGCCCTGGTTCTCGTGGATTCGGCGTCGGACGCGCGCTCGCCGTCACTGTCATCGATGCGGCCAGGGACAGGGGCTACCGGCAAATGCGCCTGGACACCTTGCCGGGCATGGACGATGCCCAGGGCCTTTACCGCACCCTTGGATTCGGGGAGATCGGCGCTTACTATGAAAATCCCGTTCCGGGCACCAGATACTTGGAGCTGGATTTATTTCCCCTGTGATTCCAGTGTCTTGAAAGGTGGCACATTTTCAGCCGATCCGCGTCTGCGCACCACGTTGAGCCAAAAAAGCATGTAAGTATTGATTTTGAAAGGATTTGTGCAAATAGTTCGAGATAAATCTATTAGAAGTGCACAAATTGTGATATTTCAATGAGTTAAGTGCAGAACGCCGAATATTCGTCGATGTTGAGCAAGCCTACTCGGCCTATCGCGACGCCTTAGAGGAGAAGCGCCGATACCGTGGCACAGTGGAGTGGCGGGATCGGTTCGGCAAGAAATACCTCTACCGCAGGACCAGCTCTAGGGTGGCCCGGTCTCTCGGTCCGCGCTCCCCAGAGACGGAGAACACTTTTAGACAGTTCAACGAGCACGAAGCGGTCGCCCAAGAGCGACTGAAGTCGTTAAGCGCAGAACTTAGAGCGGCGTGGGCGATTTGCTCGAACTGCCGATCTCGCGCGCGTTCCGCCCGTAATAACAAAGCTCTCGGAATTGCTGGAAAACGAGCCCGCGCTTCAGAATCGCGTCAGCCTGGTCGGCACCAACGCCCTCTATGCGTACGAGGCTCGCGCCGGTATTCGGATTGTCTCCGAAATTCTCGCGACGCAGGACGCTGACGTGCTCTGGGATTCGCGGCAACAACTGGCACTTGCCGGCAACCTCACCAGGGAAGAGTTTATTGGCCTCTTACGACGCGTCGATTCGACCTTCAAGCGTGTGGAGCGACAACCGTTCCGTGCTACCAATAGTCGTAGCTACCTGGTCGATTTAATTACCGCACAGCATGACGTTCGAGACGATTCCGAACAGCTTCGTATGGCACAGACATTGCCAGATGAACTGGTAGCTGCCGAAATGAAAGAACTGCAGTGGCTGATCTCCGCGCCCAAGATGCGCCGATTGGTCATTGGTGAAGACGGGCGCCCCGTCATGATGACGGTGTCTGACCCACGGGCGTTTGCGCTTCACAAGGAATGGCTGTCCCGACAACCCCACCGAGACCCGCTCAAGCGCCCCCGCGACAAGGAGCAAGCAATCGCCGTCGCCCAGTTGGTTGCCGATTACCTGCCAGACTTGCCAATGTCTGCCGATATGTTGCGGATGTTTCCGGCGGAGATCCGCAGCGATTCTGGGCTGATGTAGTGCCACAAGCGGATTTGGACATCACCTCCATCAATCTTTCGCATGGAGCAGCAAGATGAGCCAGCCTTCGAACTTCCAGTGGAGTACGGCGTAGCACTAAAAGGGAGTCGAATCAGTGACTCAATGTAAGATAGAATACGCTGCAAACCCCCTATAAAATTTGCCGCTTACTATGAAAATCCCGTTCCGGGCACCAGGTACCTGAGGCTCGACCCGAGGTTATCGACATGAAGGACAAAATCGAAAAATCCGACCAAGAGTGGATGAAGGAACTGACGCCTGAGCAATACCGGGTGACGCGGCAGAAAGGCACCGAGCGTCCATTCACCGGCGAATATCACGACAGCGAGAAGCACGGCGTCTACCTGTGCGTCTGCTGCGGCACGCCGTTGTTCCATTCCGATCACAAATTCGATTCCGGCACTGGCTGGCCGAGCTTTCACTCCCCGGTCCACGAAGATCACGTCAACGAGGAAAAGGATCGTACCTCGTGGATGGTGCGCACCGAAGTCCTTTGCAGCGTTTGCGACGCACATCTAGGGCACGTGTTTCCGGATGGTCCTGAGCCCACCGGCCAGCGCTACTGCATCAACTCGGCGGCCCTCAAGCTCGACGAGGAAAAGGCCGGCGGGGAAGAGTGATGCCGGAGATCAAGCATTTCCCCACCGGCCGCGTAAAGCCGGAGAGCACCTACCTGCAGGAATCTCGCCGCGACGTCACGTCCCAATGCGGTGAAGACGGACTGATAGAAAAAATCTGCGCGATGCTGGGCGTTTCGGACAAATGGTGTGTCGAATTCGGTGCTTGGGACGGCAAGCTCTTCAGAAATTCGTGGGCGCTGATCAACAATGACGGCTGGAACGCAGTCCTCATCGAGGGCGATGAAAATAAGTTCGCAGAGCTGAGCGAGAATTATTTCGCCAACGACACGGTGGTGGCAATCAACACCCTTGTGGATTTCAACGCGGGCGCAAACTCTCTCGATGCAATCCTGGCGAAGACACCTATCCCGCGGGATTTCGAATTCCTGTGCATCGACGTGGACGGATGCGACTGGCACATCTGGAACTCGCTCACCGATTACCGGCCTCGCCTGGTGGAAATCGAATTCAACCCGACGATCCCGAATCACGTGTATTTTGTCCAGGACACCGACAGAAGCGTCAATCACGGCTCCTCCCTGTGGGCGATGATCGAGCTCGGCAAGAACAAGGGCTACGAGCTCGTGGCGACCACGCCGTGGAATGCGTTTTTCGTCACGGCCGAAGAGTTTTCAACGTTCAACATCGAGGACAACTCCATCGATTCCATGCACAGCCCCGGAGAGTTCGAACGCAGCTTGTTCCAACTCTATGACGGCACTATGGTTCTCACCGGCTGCACCCAGCTGCTGTGGCACAAAATCCCCATCAGCTTCGAAGATATTCAGGTGTTACCCCAGGCCCTGCGACGATATCGCGGCTAGAAGATTATCAAAGGATGGATACCACCATGTGGCACGATCGGCGAATACTGGATCTCCTGGACATCGACCATCCCATCATCCAGGCACCCATGGCGAGCGCCAGCAATGCGGAGCTGGTGGCGGCGGTCAGCGAAGCCGGGGGGCTCGGCAGCTTCGGCGCCGCCGGCACACCGCCCGATCGGCTGCGCACGACGGTGCAGGCCATCCGGCAGCGCACCAATCGTGTCTTCAACATCAATCTGTTTTCCGCTCACACGGAGGAATTCGACCGCGCGGCGCGCCCCGGGCCGGGATTGGCCGAGCAGCTGAAAACTTATCACGCGGAGCTGGGAATCGGCGCGGTACCGGACCCGGCGCCGATGTTCGGACCGGCGGAAGATCAATTCGACGTGCTCATGGAAGAAAACGTACCGATTATCAGTCTCCACTTCGGCGCCGATGCACGCATGGTCGCCAGGGCCCACCAGGCCGGCGCCAAGGTGCTGTGCTCGGCGACCACGGTGGCGGAGGCGAAGGTCCTGGAAGACCTGGGCGTCGACGCCGTCATCGCGCAAGGATCCGAGGCCGGCGGGCATCGCGGCACCTTCACGGTGGATTATCGACAAGCGTTGATCGGCACCATGGCCCTGGTGCCGCAGATCGTGGACGCCGTTTCGGTTCCGGTGATCGCCGCCGGCGGCATCATGGACGCCCGCGGCGTGGTGGCGTCCCTGGCCCTGGGTGCATCCGCCGTGCAATTAGGCACGGCCTTTCTCGGCTGCCCGGAAACGCCCATCGGCGATGAGTGGCGGGATGCGTTGGATGCTGCCGAGGCCGGTGCGACCACCGTCACCGAGGCCCTGTCCGGCAAGCCGGCCCGGGGAATCCGCAACCGGTACATCGACGAGATCGAAGCCCTCGAAGAGCCACTGCTGCCGTATCCGGCGCAATACTCGGTATCCAGAGATCTGCGCAAGGCGGCGGCGGAGCGCGGCGACCCGGACTTCATCGCCATGTGGGCGGGCCAGGGCGTTGGTCTCATGCGGCGACGTCCCGCCGCAGATCTCGTCAACGACCTGGTCGTGGAGTCGCAGCAACTGCTGGCTCGACTCGCCCGGGACTGAACGGCTGAATGGCCGTGCGGGCCAGATACCGGCTCTGGATCGCAGGCGTTCTGGCGGCCGTTGCCATCGTGCTGGCGGCAATCGCCGCCGGCGTGCCATTCATGGAAGCGCCGCCGGGTGGTGTTGCGGGTTCCATCGCAACGCTTTTAATCGCGGCCGAGGTGTTTGCCGCACTCGCAATTCTGGTAGTCGGCAAGGAGCTGTACGGAAAAATCCGGGCAAAGTTGCAATCCATGCGCTCGGATAGCATGCCCTAGACGCATCGAGAGATCTTAAAGAGGACACGATCATGAGCAACCATGTGTACAAATCCCTGGAGCTGACCGGCTCCTCCAGCAGCAATATCGAAGACGCCGTCAATCATGCCATCACCAAGGCGTCGAAATCGGTGCACAATCTCAGATGGTTCGAGGTGACGGATATTCGCGGCGAGATCGAGAACAACGCCGTGGCCTACTGGCAGATCACCATGAAGGTGGGATTCACTCTCGACTGATGGGTGCGGGAAAGCTGGGACAAAGCGACATGACCCAAGCTGTCGACATCAAGGCTGCGTTGGCCGGACGGCCGGTGTTGAGCGGCCGCACCAAGCACACCCCGGAAGCCGAAGCCGAGGCGGCTTTTGCGACTCTCGCGCCGTTTCGTGATGGTGGAATATTTGCGGGCCGCTTCGACGGAGTCAGTCCTTGGGAGCGTCATCCGAACGGTGACGAGCTGGTGCATATCCTCGACGGGGCAACGACGCTCACCATCATCATCGACGACGAGCCGCGCGTGTTTGAAATGAAGGGAGGGATGCTGCTGGTCGTGCCCCAGGGCTGCTGGCACCGCTTTGAGTCTCGGAATGGTGTGACGGTCCTGACCATGACGCCGCAACCCACGGAGCACACGAGCGAAGAGGATCCGAGAAGCTGAGGGGAGGCAGCGGTCGGAGGTGGCGCCATCAAATGTGATGGCGCCACGGTATTTGGCGGCGGATCGAACGGGCCCGATTCTCCACAATCAGCGCAATCGATTGATCTGAATACCGAATCCTCCCATCGTTGGAGTCGGCACGCGACATGCGCGTTTCGAGACCAGGGCCAGAGGCGCGAGAGCGCCCGGACCGGTCCAACCGTCAAATCATCGGCTGGAGATGCCCATGAACACCGACCAAAAATCAATATGGACCCGCCGCGCGGTGCTGCGTCGGCTCTCGGCCGCCAGCTGCGCTGGACTGTACGGCCTCGGAGCGCACCCCGCTGCGGCCGAGCCGCCGCCCGAGACGGGCACGATGATCGTGAACGACGCCCCGGTGCTCTGCGTCGCACCACAGCACCTCGCCGAGGCTTTTCTGCGCATGGAGGGCTTCACCGACATTCAATATCCGGGCTACAAGGGTGCGATCTCGGAGATCCAGGCACTCGGAGAGGGAGCGCTCGACATCACTGCCGGGCTCGTGACCGACTTCATCGCCGGCATCGACGCGGGGGCGCCGGTGGTGGTGCTGGCGGGGCTCCACGCTGGCTGCCTCGAGACGTTCGCAAACGATCGGGTGCCGTCACTTCGTGACCTCGCTGGCAAGAAGGTGGCGATCACCGGCCCGGGCGATCACATGCACGTCTTCCTCTCGAGCGTGGCCGCCTACATCGGCCTCGATCCGGCGCGCGACATCGAGTGGGTGGTGGAGCGCAACTTTCGCGACTGGCCTCGTCTTCTCGAGGACGGGCAGGTAGACGTGGTCGCGGCTTTCCCGCCGCAGACCTATGCGATCCGCGAGATGGGGTTCGCCCACGTCATCTTGGACAACACCACCGACGATCCGTGGCGCCACTACTTCTGCTGCATGGTTACGGCTCGTCGCAGGCACGTGCGGCAGTACCCAGTCGCCACTAAGCGAGCGCTCCGCGCCTTCGTCAAGGCGATCCAGTTCTGCAGCATCGAGCCGGAGCGTGCTGCTCCCCTCCTCGTCGAGCGTGGTATCACCTCGCGCTAGGATTACGCGCTGAAGACGTTACGCGAGGTTCCCTACGG
>Ga0209980_10000051_pt1 | contig 52785 bp, 48 predicted proteins | sample CR02metaG_FD_183611 | JGI IMG/M metagenome (GOLD analysis project Ga0209980, IMG submission 183611) | Deep subsurface microbial communities from Mariana Trench to uncover new lineages of life (NeLLi) - CR02 metaG (SPAdes) (version 2) | ecosystem: Environmental > Aquatic > Marine > Ocean trench...
GAGTGCCCAGGAGGCTACGATTGTTGCGCGCATGGATCGAATAATACTTTACATCGAGAACGCCGCGATTTTGCACTACTGCCTGTACGCCGGCAAAGGTTTTGTCCTCACTTGACCCTAGGCTCTAGCAGGTCACGGTCGGCAAGCCAACCATTCTAGACGGGCATGGGCAATCCGCACTACTAGTCGCCCCGAATGCGATCGATATGGCAAGCGCCAACATCTGCGCCGCTGACGATGACCAAGTCACCATAGTTTTAAGTGGATGTCGTTCTCCGCTGTTCGCTATCACACTACCATTGGTGCGCGTCACGATACCCAGGTGCTTTCATATACATTGGCAACAAGAAGGACAGCGCTATGATTTTTTAGTGGATGCAGCGAAACGGTCGTTCTTTTACGCTGACCTCGATGCACTGTTAGGTGATGTCGTTTGCGATCTGTCGGTAACGTGCACCCGGGGCAATGGCAATGATCTTGCCGCTATTTTGAGTGACGAGCGTGGAACGCCCACGATCGATACTGCTGAATTTGCAAGTCGTGCGCAAGCGTCGCAGCTTTACGGAATCGAGGTGGGTGACGCTGTCTGGAACGAGATGGTCGAACTATCACGGCAGATTCTAGTCGCCGCTACGCCCGAGTCACGCGCGCGTGGGGCCGGCGCCAGCCGCAGTGATAACGATTAGCGGCTAAGGGAGTGGTCGGCCAGGCGTTTACGAGGACCACGCAAATAGAGCATAAAGATCGTACCCAAAATGCCAACACCGGCACCTATCACGCCCTTGAGGGTACCACTTATCTTAGAAACCCCGATGCGATTGTTACAGCTGGCCGGCACCTCTCTCACATCCATCCCCAACTGAATCGCTTTAACCTGCATTTCAACCGTCCAACCATAAGTCTTGCTAGACATCTGTAAATCACATAGCGAGTCCCAGGTGACAGCGCGGAATGGCCCAAGATCCGTGGTCGGGTGCTTCCATAGGCAGCGTATAAGCCAGGCCGCCAAGCCATTGCCGAAGCGCTGAGAAAAGGTCATCGCACCGACCTCTAGCTTGCCAAGCGCGCGCGACCCAATCACGACATCGGCACCATTAGTGATAGCGGCGAGCAATGTCTGCGCTTCTTCGATGCGTACGGACCGGTCGGCATCGACAAAGAGTACAATACCCACGGGATACAACGCCTTTATGCCAGCCAAGCACGCATGGCCATATCCGCGTTGCAATTCGTACACCACCCGCGCCCCCGCCGCTTGCGCTACTGTCGCGGTCGCATCATCTGATCCATTGTCGCAGACGACTATGTCATCGATCAGTAAATGGCCGCCATCATCACGTAGCGCCCTAAGCCCACGAACGACCTGCCCCACTGCTAGTTCTTCGTTGCAAGCAGGAATAACAACGCCAATCCTATGCGATTTATACACGGGCCTGACCGACCAACGCCGACTGCGTACTTGATTGACCTGAAGTGTTCGTAACGTGCGCGTCGGGCTGACTACGTCGGCGCCTCGCAAGCCACTCAACAATCAATAACGCCACAATGGGCACGTACTCCAGCCACACGATTCCATAGTCGAACAACGCAAGTTGATCGCGGGCGTCGAAATAGAACCTAAGATAGTAGCAGGGCAACACGGCGGTTAACGCTAACAGTCCCAATGACGGCGACAAGGCGAGGAACGGCACCACCCATACGTAGTACCAGGGAAACTGGGTTGGACTCAGAAGAAACAGCACCGCCACTATTAGCATCAGGCGTCGCGCCAACTCTTGCGCATCTTGGACTTGGTTCCGATTGAGCCAAAGGGTAAAACCCAGCAGCATGACAGTAACTAATACTCTTGCAATTAACCCGCCATCAAATTGCTCGATGCCGATCAAAGTCACGATAACTCCGCTAAGATAAGCAAGCACCCGAAACAGGGCGTCGTTTGCTTCCCACATACGAGCAAACGCAAATAGACCGGACGGCTCACCCAGACCGCTGTTTAAGAGTGGACTGAGCAACGCTAGCGTCAGTACGGTAAAAGACAATCCTGCGCCGACCAACAAAGGCTTGCTCTTAACAACCGGTCGCAGCGCAAATGGGAGTAATAAGAGAGGCCAGATTTTTATCCCCACCGCCAACGCCAGCGTGCCAACCGCACGCAGATGTTTACGGTGAATAATGAACAAAACAACCCCTAACAAGAACGGTAACAACAAGGCATCCATGTGTGCCGAATTAATCAACTCCTTGGTCACCAACGGGTTCCACCAATACACCGCCGCCCACAGGGGTGAGCGCCCAATGCCCCGCAACAATACGATCAAAAGACCTACGGTTACGATTTCGGATATGAGCAACACGCCGCGCCACGCGAGCAGGCTCCAAGGTTCAATCCAATGCGCCAGCGCAAATCCGAGTTGCGCTAGCGGCGGATAGATCGTGTTCAACTGCGGATAGTTGATGCGTTCGAATACGGGGCCAGCCTCGATCGCCAATTGTGCAATGACGCCGTTACCGGACTGTATCGCTTCCGCCGGCGCAAGTTCATAGGGGTTTTGCTCATGGCTAAGCACAGCGCCATCCCACAGGTAGCGATAGAAGTCATCCTCGAGTATGGGCGTGGAGTCGAATAAGATTAGGCGTAACAACAAGCCGAAGATAACCATGCCGACAAGAGTCTCGCGGGTGACCGCTAGTCTGGGGATAAGCCAAAACAGGCTCAAGAAAATCAAACCTGCGGCCACTTGGGTAACCACGACCCAAAGAATCGGACTGTGCACCAGCGCTGTCTCATAGTAGAAATGTTGAGACAAAACACGCAAAAACAAATGCTGGAGCAACAGAATCGACCCAATCCCAGCCGCCAATACCAACGGCCACGTAAGTATCGATCGAGACTCGTCTTGCTGGCCAGTCATGATCACGTTGGCTTCACGCTATGATCACGGTAACCCGACGACACCCCTCACTCATCGTGATTGCCCGTAAAAACTACCGCGCCGCCTTCTTTGTTGTGTTTCCTGCACTACGGTAGATGCACCAACGTCATTGAGCGTCCAGTCGTAGCGGTCATTAGAAATCTTCATCACCTTCGCTAGCGCCTTCGAAACATCTGGACTGGCGTACTGCCGTAGATGTTGGATTACGCCCTCGTCGCTGTCACCAAAGTCTGCCTGGAACCAAACATAGATGCTGGATACAACTAGCTTGCCTCTGTTTATCGTGACTCCGCGGGGATGATTAATGAACTCAGCCGCTGCCTGGTCAAGCAGCGTTGGGACTGTAGCCGCCGTAAACCCTATCGGCTGAAGATTGGGACACCCAAGGGCCGCGCAGTTCACCGCATAATGAATGCGTGGGTCCTTCCAGATCGGCCGCAAGATACGGTGCTCGATGTCATCGAGTGTCAGTTGTTCGCCCTCTACCGCGACAAGTTTCTTGCCCCAGGGGCCGGACGAAAATAGTCCAGACTTGATATCACGAATACTTCTTACCGGGTAGTGGTCTAGAGCCACCTTCACCGTTAGAGCATTGTAGAGATTAATCCAATAGGCTAACTGCTCCCGGCGGTTAAATTGACTAATACGTGTCTGTGCAAGCCCATTGATATAGGCCTGCAGACTGGCTCTGCTCGAGTCGCTCACCTGCCCGTAGGCAATACGGTTAACCCCGCTAGAATGAGACTGTACGTATTTCTTTAGAAATCGGCCCCAACTCGCATGATCGATAGATCGTGCGTCGTTCGGATTGTAGGCCGCCCACTTCTCCCATAGTTCGGCCTTAGGGGCGGCAACCGCCTGCGTAGCCGTGACTGCCTGAATCAGTAGCCATACCAGGGTGAACTCATAAAGATAGCGTTTTTGCATGTCGGTGTTCCTTGCTCTCTGGATACGGTTGCAGGACGATGTAATATAATAGACAGCTTATGGTACCATCGCTTTTGTCTATCCGCCTGTGAGCACTAAGCAGACTAGGCCTAAAAGTACACGGACCTCACCGGCGGTGACCGAGAAAACCCCTCCTGACCGATGCAAAATCTCCAGTGTCACCCCGAATGGGCGCAAGGTCGTCCTATGACGATAAGCAACAGCTCAAGATAACTACTAAACCAGCTGACGTGCTCATCTTCAATAACCAAAGGGTCATGCATAGCCGTATCGCCTTCGACGCAACAGTCGCTGAGCGATACATGCGTAGCTGCCACGTCGAGCTCGATGAGTTCTACAACAGCCTAGGTGTGCTTTATCGCCGTTTCGGTCGAGAGGAAGCCGATATGAACCTTGCCAACGACGTCGCCGTCTGATTTCCACCTAACGCTACTGCGAGAGAAAGGTATCATGGAATTTAGTCAGTTTCTTTCCTGCTACTATCCTGATACCAGTTACCCACCGGCCAAGCTGTATGCAGATATGCTTGAACAAGCCAAGCTCGCCGAAGAGCTTGGATTTGTTGGAGTTACTATTCCCGAGCATCATTTCATCAATATTCTCATGAATCCTGCGCCGCTCCTTCTGGCCGTGAAAGTAGCGAGTGTTACCAGCCACATCCCTATCGTCACTGCAGTGCTTGTGTTGCCGTTTCTGGACATGAAGCGCCTGGCCGGTGAAATTGCGCTCGCCGATATTCTGACCGATGGCCGTTTGCAGCTAGGTATGGGCCGTGGTGCATTTGCCTACGAATTCACCCGTTTCGGCATCCCGCCTGAGGAAAGTCGAGAGAAATTCGATGAATCACTCGCAGTATTAGAGGCCTTGCTGAGCGACAAAGAAGTGTCTTGGAATAGTAAGTATTACAAATTCGACTCACTAACAATCATGCCGCGCCCATTGCAACAACCCCACCCACCCATCTGGATTGCGGCGCTAGCTCCGGCTGCGATTTATCATTGCGCACGCAAAGGATACAATGTTCAAACGACACCTTTGAAAGGATCGCAAGACCTCGTACGACAACAAGCAGAAGGGTTTCGAAAAGGCGCCGAAGAGGCCGGCCCAGTAGGTCGGCCGCTGCGATTTTCTATGTTGCGAGTCGGTTTCGTGGCCCGCGACCAAGCCGATGCCAAAGAAAAGCAACGACTTGCATACAACTACTATCAACGCTTTACAAACGTGTTCGACACACCGGGTGAAGTGCACAACGGTGCCCTCAAGCCGATTCGATATGAGCAAACGCAACAACAACTAGCCCAGAATCTGCTTGTAGGTACCGCAGGAGAAATCGTCGACAAACTACAACAGTACGCCGAACTTGGAATTCATGAAATTAATTTAAACATGAATATTGGCGCCGCTCCGGTTGAAACGTTGACTTCGATCGAGCGCTTCGCGACCAAGGTTATGCCGCACTTCACGAGCACTTCCGAGGCCGCTATTAGTCGCCGCTAGCGGCTAGTCAAGACCGCGTGGTTCCCCTGCAAAAAGACGTCGAACCATGGGTTCAAAGAATTCAAGCGTAAGGGTGTCGTAATCCGGATCAAAGGACGATTGATCCCAACGCTCGCAGAAGTCCACACACGCTTGGTAGTGCGGATGGTCCCGAAATCGTTCGCGCCCGTCTCGATCCTTACCAATATGATGGTAGTAGTAGTAGCCTTGGAAAAGACCGTGATGGAAGACAATCCAGTAGTTTTTCTCGCTTACGAATGGTCGCAATATGGCCGCCGCGATCTGACTGTGGTTATCGGGTGCCAGCATGTCGCCGATATCATGTAGCAAAGCGCACACTACAGTCTCCTCATCTGCACCATCGCGATAGGCCCGCGTGGCTGTTTGCAACGAATGCTGATAGCGATTAATCTTTAGGCCATTCGTGGGGCCGTCCAGTCTCTTTAGGAAGGAGAGCAGATTGTCTGCCACCTGCGTACGATCTTCGCCCCTAAACTGCCCTAGGAACGCGTAATCCTCACGTGTGCCCTCGCCCATGCTCGTGAAACCCACAGTGTCCATGATCGTTGCCCTCAACCACTCTGAAATGTGCGCCACAGAGTACCGATTACCGCCGGAACACGCAATCCCGGCTACGAAGGAGCATTCGTTCGATGGCATAATCCGGCATCCGCCTATAGCTGGATAAGCGAGGGCTTGTGGCATTCGAAAAATCCGAATACCTCGTGCGTATTCGAAAAACCAAGAAAAGCATGGCCGATCAAGGGATCGATGTCCTATTGGCCACCAATCCAGCCAACATGAACTACCTGACCGGTTACGATGGTTGGTCTTTCTACGTACACCAATTGGTTGTACTGGCGCTAGATTCCGATGAACCTGTCTGGATAGGACGCGGTATGGATGCCAACGCGGCCAAGGTAACAACCTTCCTCAATCACGACAATATCCTCGGATACCCAGACGACTATGTGCAGACGCCCGTCAAACATCCCATGGACTACGTTGCCGATTTTCTAAAGGAGCAAGGCTGGGACAAGAAAGGCATCGGCATTGAAATGGACAGTTACTATTTTACGGCTGCGTGCTACGAATCGCTGAAACGTAACTTACCCAATGCCGATTTCAGAGACGCAACAACGCTGGTGAATTGGGTACGCGTTATCAAATCTGCACAAGAAATCAAATATATGAAGCAAGCCGCTCGCATTATCGAAAAAACGATGCAGGTTGCAGTCGATATGGTGCGCCCTGGTGTTCGTCAATGCGATGCCGCGGCTGCTGTATACCAAGCTGAGATCTCCGGCACTGAGGAATATGGGGGCGACTACACGAGCCTCTGTCCGATGTTACCCACGGGTGTTGGTACTTCGACGCCACACTTAACTTGGACCGACCAACCGTTCGTTAACGGGGAGGCAACCATCCTTGAGCTGGCAGGGGCGCGTCATCACTATCATTGCCCAATGGCACGTACCGTACATCTGGGCAAGCCACCGAAGAAACTTGCCGATACAGCAGCAGTGGTGGTGGAAGGTCTGAATAATGCACTAGCAGCGGCCAAGCCAGGTGTTGAGTGTCAGGAGGTCGAAGCAGTCTGGCGCGAAACCATCAAGAAACACGGCATCATCAAAGAATCACGCATCGGATATTCAACCGGGCTTAACTACCCGCCAGACTGGGGTGAGCATACGCTGAGTCTACGTCCAGGCGACACAACGACGTTACAGCCAAATATGACGATACATATGATTCCCGGCGTCTGGATGGATGACTGGGGAATCGAAATCAGTGAATGTTTTCGGGTGACAGAGACGGGATCGGAAACGCTCGCCAACTTCCCGCGCGAGCTGTTCGTCAAGGACTAACACGTAGATTCAAACTCTTGCCATCAACCCTTGCTCCTGAAGGGAACAAAACCAACTAGCAAATGTTCAGATTCATCGACCGTGCATTTTCGTCCCAAGGCCTGATTGCGATGGGGAAACCGGCCGAATTGCGCGATGATATTGCGATGCGATCAGGCGGACATGAAAAAGCGGGAAATATGCGGCCGAATATCTGTCGGACTGGTATCCAACAGCTTTTGAAAGGTTTGCACCCCAATGTCTTGAATCGACACGTCTTCTGCATGCTGCATGGGCATATAGAAAAATGCGCGTTCTATAATCGATAGATCACGATCTAGCTCAACCTCGATTCCGGAAACACATAGGGAGAGGGCTAGGTCATCGAATGAGAACGCCTCTTTATTCCTGCGGTACACATGACGTGTGAACTGATCTAACAACAGAATAAGCGCCAGTCGACCACGAGCCGTTTCCTTCCAACCATCAAGCCGTCCCGCCGCGGCATCTATAATAGACCCACCAAACCTCCTAGAGATCTCGGCATCGATCTCAGGTCCAGCTTCGAACCACAACCTGATTCGCTTTTCGAGCTGGTGAGAATTCAACTCACCATCATCAAACCAATAGGTAAGGATCTGTTCATGGGGCTGTAGTCGAGGCACTTTATGACCTGATGTAGAGTAGCAATTAGTGCTCCCGCAGCAGACGGCCGAAACCTGGCGCCGGATCATGACACCCGGCCAGTCGCAAGGCCTGCCACGCCAGCGCTTGATTACTACTGAGCACCGGCTTGCCGAGATCTTGCTCTAAACGCTCTATCACGTCGACCGCGCGGATCGCGGTACACGAAATAAAAATGCCATCGGCATCGGGCCGATCGATTTCTCGTGCGGCGGCATAGATCGCCGCGGTCGGTATGCGTCCCATGATTACATCGTCTTCAAGATTGAAGCTATTTAGACTGAGTACGTTGATACCGTTTTCCTCGAGGAAACGTCGGATGGGTTGATTCACCTCGTCGATATATGGGGTCAACACAACAATGCGCTTCAGGCCGAGTTTCTCGAAACCTGCGAGTGCCGCTGTGATCGGGGTCGTACAGCAGACACCTGGACGCGCCGCCTGAATGTTCTCAACTACGTTGTCGTACCCGATTGCGACCGTGCCCGAGGTGCAACAATAGGCCACCACATCAACGTCTGCACCGGGCAAGATCAACGATGTCGCTGACGTCAATTGTGGCGCCATGGTTCGCAAATTCTCGACCGTGCAGGGATTAATGTTGGCGACACGGCTGACAAAAAATGCGGCCTCGGTCGGCAGGACATTACGAAAATCCCGTTCAACCGTTTGATCTGTTGCCAGTGCTATCAAGCCGATCTTGAATTGGGCAGCATGTGCATCCAACTCGTACTCGACACGTACTGGTATCGTGCCGCCTTGGGTAGCGCTCGCTACTATAGCCATCTGACGTCTCCCCGCAACTGAATCGTGACTATACCACTGGTTTCACGATACCCTATCCGCTGTTCTCCCAACCGGCAATGCCTCAGCATGAGTAGACATGCCATCGTATATTGCGCCTGATCCCTTGACGACCAAACCAAATACGAAACCGGCCCCACGCGAGATTACGGTTGTGGGGGCTGGCATTGTTGGTGTTGCCACGGCGCTATACCTACAGCGAGATGGCCACACCGTCACGTTGGTCGACCGCGACCATCCGGGGGAAGGTTGCTCACGTGGCAACGCCGGCATACTCGCCGTCGAAAGCGTGATACCACTGGCGAAAACCAACAACATAAAAAAGATACCGAGAATGCTACTCGACCCACTCGGTCCTCTGTGCATTCGTTGGCGTTACCTCCCGCACTTAACCCCTTGGTTATTGCGTTTCTTGGCGTGTTGGCGGCCACGTCAATTCTCAGCCAGTACTCGCGCGCTGGCGGCGCTGGCGCTGCACGCGCTCGACGCGCACCATGACTTGCTTAAGCAGGCCGGCGCTCTTGAACTAATCCGTGAAAAGGGCTGCCTCTTCGCTTACTTAACGGAGAAGGGATTCTTGGGTGATCAGTCTGAACGAGAGCTACAGCGGCACTACGGCATCCAGGTAGAGGAATTGAGTGGCGCCGAACTTCGGGCGCTGGTCCCCGCCCTTAGTCCCAACTTGCAGCGTGGGGTGTTATTTCCGAACTCTGGCCATACGGTTAACCCATTCCGATTGGTGCAAACACTGGCGGAAGACTTTCGCCGCCGCGGCGGGACTATAAAACGGGCTAATGTTACTGACGTTTCAATCCATGACAACAAGCAAGTGCAGATAAAAACTGATACTGGACCTCTTAGTGCCGAGGCCACCGTCATCGCACTCGGCGCCTGGTCAGGCAGGCTTGCCGCCCGACTCGGAAACGCGGTGCCGTTGGACACCGAGCGTGGTTACCATGTGATGTTACCCACGCCCGAAGTCGAACTCGAGCGGCCGGTCTTGTTCGATGACTACAAGTTTGCAGCCACACCTATGGAAGACGGCTTATGCCTCGCAGGCACGGTAGAGTTTGCAGGTGTAGATGCGCCGCCAAACTATGAACGCGCCCGTGTCTTACTAGAGCGCGGACGCCAAATGCTCCCGGGCATAAGGGCCGACGGCCACTCGGTTTGGATGGGCTGCCGGCCAAGCCTGCCTGATTCTCTACCGGTGATTGGCCGATCACCTTCGCATGCCAATGTGTTCTTTGCGTTTGGCCATCAACACCTTGGTCTCACCTTGAGCGCCATCACCGGTCGGCTTATCGCCGATCAAGTAGCCGGGCGAGACGGTGATATCGATCTGACACCCTACCGGATCGATAGATTTTAATTCCACGAAATACAAACAACACTAATAATAATGAGGCCCACCTAGCATTGATGAGATTGCGCTCTGATCGCACCCGCGGGGTGTTGATGGTCTTGGTCGGCGTATTTGTACTGAGCCCGGACGCTCTAATTCTACGATTGGTCGACACGGACCGATGGTCGCTGATTTTCTGGCGTGGGTTGTTGACAGCACTCACCTTGTTGGTCTGCTTCGTCGCTATCTATCGTCGTGACGTATTCAAATACCTTGGAGCTATTGGCAGATATGGCCTAGTGGGTGGTTTCATCTCCGCCACGAGTAGTATTTTGTTTGTGACTTCGATCATATTAACCAGTGTGGCCAACACCCTAGTGATTATCAGCGCCGCACCCCTGTTTACGGCGATTTCAAGTCGCATGTTCCTACGTGAATCGGTACCAGCACGGACCTGGTCGCGATATTCGCGACACTCGTTGGCATCACAACTATATTCAGCGGGAGTTTGGGCGGCGGCACGCTGCTGGGCGACCTCTGTGCCCTCGGCACCGCCATCAGCATCGCAAGCCATTTGACAATCGCGCGACGCGCACGCACCGTCAATATGGTACCGACGGTAGCCCTCGGTGGTCCCATCGCCGCGCTCGTGGTCCTACCGCTGGCGACCCCAACCTCTATCGATGCTCAGAGTTTTCTATTAATACTACTACTGGGAGTCGTCATCCTGCCGATCTCCACCGCGATGATCGTGCTCGCTACCCGCTTTATTTCTGTGCTGAGGTCAGCCTCATTATGTTGCTCGAGGCCATTCTCGGCCCGCTTTGGGTGCGGGCAATACTAAGTGAAGTGCCGGCAATTCAGAGCTTTGTCGGTGGCACCATTGTGACTGAGTACGCTACCCCTGCATTCAATAGCGGGCCTAAGGAAACAATCACAGTAAGCCTAACGCTGGACAAGTTCACGTGGCTACACTACAAGATTTTAGCAAAATAGAAACTTACACAAACCTAAGGAGTAAACAGACGTGGAACGACCACAAACGCTACGGATAGAAAATGGAGAAAAAAAGACGCCGACATTTTCTGTCGAGGAAATGTCAGCGAGACTCGCCAAACTCAGACGGTATATGAGTGAAAGTGACATCGGTGTTGTTCTCTTTACTTCTTTCCATAACATTATCTACTTCGATGACTTCCTCTACTGCGCATTTGGTAGGCCTTATGGCCTCGTTGTCACCCAAGACAATTCGACATCTATTACCGCCAATATCGACGGTGGTGAGTCATGGCGGCGTGGATTCGGTAACAACCTTGTATATACCGATTGGCAGCAAGACAATTATTTCCACGCTGTTAAACAACTTATCGCTAATCGCGGAAAAGTCGGTATAGAGTTCGACCATATGAGCATGGACAACGCCAAAAAACTGCAGACCGCCTTACCTGCCATCGAATTAGTCGATATCGGAAAACCGACTATGGTCATGCGCATGGTTAAATCGTCTGAAGAAATCGACCTCATCCGCGAGGGTGCGCGTATCGCCGACCTCGGCGGTGCCGCCTGCGTGGGGGCCCTCGCCGAAGGCGTGCCGGAATATGAGATAGCAAGACACGCAACCGACGCCATGATTCGGGAAATCGCCAAAAGCTATCCCAATAGCGTGTTAATGGACACCTGGACTTGGTTGCAGTCCGGTATCAACACCGACGGCGCCCACAACGCATTGACTACAAGGAACCTTCAACGTGGCGATATCCTAAGTCTTAATTGCTTTCCTATGATTGCCGGCTACTATACGGCGCTTGAACGTACACTGTTCCTAGATTCGGCGACGGACAGAGAAATAGAACTTTGGCAGATTAACTGCCGGGTTCATCGACGGGGGCTGGAATTGATCAGACCGGGTGTGCGCTGTTGCGACATTGCCGCTGAGCTCAACGAGATTTATCTTGAGCACGATTTGCTGCAGTATCGAACCTTTGGTTATGGCCATTCCTTCGGGACGCTATGTCATTACTACGGTCGAGAAGCTGGTCTTGAGCTAAGAGAGGACGTCGAAACAGTCCTGGCACCCAACATGGTCGTTTCCATGGAGCCCATGATCATGTTGCCCCAAGGTCTGGATGGCGCCGGCGGTTACCGCGAGCATGACGTTCTCGTGTTAAATGAGGGCGGTGTCGAAAACATAACCAAGTTTCCATTTGGTCCCGAACACAACATCATCAAAAAGTAACGGATTAGTTGGCCAAGCAACAATGAACAAAAAGAACGTGTCCAAGAATAAACGCCGGCGCGAGCCGTCACAATTTTCTCGTGCCGAGTTTGAACAACGTATCGAGCGCGCTTGTAGGTTAATGACGCGCGAGAAATTGGATGCACTGCTCGTCACCTCCGAAGCCAACATGGAATATCTCTCCGGCTTTGTCACCCAATTTGCATGGAATACACCAACTCGCCCGTGGTATTTCGTGCTCACACGCACGGGCAAGGCGACCGCCGTGATACCCGAAGTCGGCCTTAGCAATTGGCGAAAAACCTCGTGGGTCAAAGACATCCGTACCTGGTTATCGCCAAGGCCCGAAAACGAGGGGCTTGATTTACTCGAGGACGTATTTAGCCGCGTGAAACGTAAGTATGGCCAAGTCGGGGCTGAGCTCGGCGCCGAATCCCGTATCGGCATGCCGGTGGCGGATCTATTACGTCTCAAGCGATCGTTACGCCCGTTGTCCATGGTCGATGGGTTTCAGGTCTTGCGCGCGTTGCGTCTCGTTAAATCGCCGGCCGAGGTCGCCCGTGTCCGTCATATCTGTCAGATCGCTTCAGACACGTTTGACGCGCTGCCGGGATTTATCCAAGCGGGTGATAACGAGAAAGACCTGGTGCGAAAATTCCAAGCAGATCTGTTAATACGTGGCGCCGACAAGACTCCTTATACGGCCATCGGCTCCGGTCGCGGTGGTTATGAGAGCATCATTATGGGCCCGACTACACGCCGACTCCGCAAGGGGGATATTTTTCTCATCGATACCGGCGCCCGTTTCGACGGTTACTTCTGCGACTTCGATCGCAATTACTCTATTGGCAAGACACCAGATAACGTGCGACATATTCATGATTTTCTATTTCGCGCGACCGATGCTGGCATCAAGGCAGCACGTCCCGGTAACACCGCGGCCGATGTTTTCAAAGCACAAGCGCGCGTGCTCACCGATGCTGGTATCCAGCTCGGCAACGTCGGTCGTTTCGGGCACGGATTGGGCAAAGTGCTGACCGAACCACCTTCCAACAAGATCGGCGATGAAACACCCCTTGTTCCCGGTATGGTATTGACGATAGAGCCGAACGCCATGTACGGCGATGGGAAGATCCTCGTCCACGAGGAGAATTTGGTAGTCACAGAAGCAAACGCTAAGTTGCTGTCGCGGCGTGCCCCGCGAGAGATACCTGAAATCGATCTCTGATAAACGACCTAACCGGGTTACGAGAGTACGCGCAGGTCTTTTGGGTATGGCGTGAGATATTCAAATCCTATATCGGTAACGACAACCGAATCACCAACTCGTGTTCCAAACTGCCCGGCAACGGTGATCCCTCCATCTACGGCGAACGTCATCCCAGTTTGCAAAGATGTTTGATCACCACGCTTGAGTTCAGGCTGCTCAAGCAACGAGTAACCGATGCCGCGTCCGGTTCGGTATCCAACCTCGAAACCCGCATCGCGATAAACCGTCGTTGCTGCGAGATGAACCTGCTCGGCTGCAATGCCGGGTTTTATAGCATCCAAAGCAGCCAATTGCGCGTTAATCGTCACTTCATAGGCGCGTGCCTGCTCGTCTGACACTTCACCAACAAAATACTCACGATCAAAACCAAGTTTGTACTGTTTAAAATTCGCGATGCCACAGTAACACAGGTATATTGGGTCGCCGCGCTCGAGTCGACGTATGCTCGATCGACGATGGACAAAACAGGTATCGTGTCCCGACTGCAGAATCTGAAGATTGTGAATGGTTGGAGATACGAAACGATCTTCGTCACCGGGCGAAAGAAATTCCGCCGCCTTGCGCGTACCACCGGCAATGACCGCCAGTGCCACCTCATACTCTGGCACGCCTTCTGCAATAATCCCTTCAGCTGCTTGCGTCATTGCCACCGCTACCTGCCCAGCTTGTCGCATCACCGCTATCTCATCGGGCGATTTGATCATACGCATCTCGCCTAGCATACGTGACCCATCGACGAACTTTTCGCTCGCAAATTCGCTACGCAAGAACTCCGAGACCAACGCCGGGATACGCAATCGCTCGATCGCTAGGGAAGCTTGCCTATAGTGTCCAAGCAACTCGCCAAGCAGCGACATCCATTCTCCATCGATACCGTCTTCCCATTTCCGAATATCTTGGATCCAGGTCATGTTACTCGCCATGCCAGATTCCATGAGCGGCGTAATGATTGCGCAATCACCTACCTGCGGTACAACAATGAGAGTCGGGCGCCCAAACTCGACGCCTAAGTATCCCCAATAGCCGGAGATGTAATAAATAGAGTCGGGATCGCTCAATAACATAACGCCGACATGTTCGTCGGTCATGCGTCGTTGCAATTCAACCGCCCTATCCTCAAACGTACTCATAAAAGCATTTCCACCCTAGCAGATTGCTGAAAAACAGCAATCTGCGTGCAGTACATGGACGTACTGTCATTTCTCAATTAGGTAAGTGATTGACAAATAGAGAAAACGGGAAACTGTGTTTTCCGTTTTCGAGTTGAAAAAGATCCACGGACGGACTTTTTCAGCATCTTCCTAGACTCATGCGCTCTTTATAACGAGATCAAGTGGTACCCGACTGAGAGGCTCACACCCCGTTTCCGTCACGCGAACCGTTTGTCCCAGCGTCATTGCTCGATTGGTATCGCTATTCATCAATATCATGTGCAAAAAGAAAATCATGTTTGGTTCCGCCACAACTGGATTTTCGGTATAGAGCATGGGCCAGTCCATCCAGGTGGGCGTATAAGTCGTACCCAAGCTATAGCCACAGGCATTCATGCGATGTGCCTGTAGGCCCGCTGCATCCATCACCTGCGCATGCGCATCAAAAACCCGGCCAATTGGGTGACCCGGCTTGAGCGCTTCCAGGCATGCACTCATGGCGTCTATGCTGGCCTTGTGCATGTAAGTATGCTCGGGGTCGGGCTCGCCAATGATAAATGTGCGCATCAGGCAGGCATGGTAATGCCGATAGACACCGGCGAACTCGAGCGTTAGTTGGTCGTTATCGGATAGGTGGCGGCGGCCGGCGAAATAACGACACAGCAACGCGTCGTTGCCTGAACCAATAATGAATTCGTTACCCGGATAGTCGCCGCCGCCTTGAAAAACGGCACTGTGCATGGCCGCCAGGATATCGCCTTCGAACGCGCCTGGCCTGGTCAACGCTATGGCCGCACCCAAGGCATCATCGGCAAGTTCTGCGGCGCGATGAACGTATTCGATCTCGGCCGCGCTCTTAACTAACCGCAGTCGACTAATCAGGTCAGAGGCATCCTCAAGGGTACAGAATCCAGCTAAGGCAGTTTCGACCCGTCGCCAGTTATAGGCGGTCAGCCCATAGGCATCAAATTCGATCCCTAGCTTACGCCCCTTACAACCGTGTTCGGCGAGTATCGTACGCAAGTCATCAGCAGGATTTTTGCCCGCCGCGTCGGCCCAAATACGGATATCCTCAATGATAGACGTGTGCTGGGCTTGTCGTAAATCGGGGGCTCGTGTCAGTAGTGTGATCTTACCGTCCGCACCCAAATATAAACACTGAAAGAAACAGTAACCGAACGTGTCATACCCCGTCAGGTAGTACATACTCTCCTGGCGAAAAATCAGTAGACCATCAAGACTGCGCGCAGTTAGTCGCTCGGCCGTGACCTGGCGTCGACGCGCTAATTCCTGCCTTTCGAAATGGATAGCCACAATCGCACCACCGTTGTTGTCCGGGAGACAGTATACGCAATATACACACGCGCCTTGAAGCGGTAGCATGTTATAAGCTCTACAATGAGCACGACGACTAGGTCCAGCCAAATTCATAAAAAAGTGTACCCATCAGACTCCCGACTATCTAGGAGGTAACCGATGTTAGTGACCGGAGATGAATACCGTGAGTCGCTTCGGGACGGGCGCCAGGTATGGATTAACGGTGAAAAGGTGAACGATGTGCCCACCCACCAAGCGTTCAAACCCATCGTCGACGTACGCGCGCGTATCTATGACATGGCGCACGAAGACAAATACCGCAGTGTGATGTCTTATGAGATAGACGGTACCAGCGAGCGAAACTGCATCGGTCACAAGTTACCCAGGACACGACAGGACTGGGAAGACAAACGTCAGGCGATTGACGCCGTGATGAAAGACATCGGCGGCGTAGTGATACGAATAAGCGATGAGACGGTTGGCGAGCTGTGGTCACTGTATGACGGTCAGGATGTACTCAAGGAGGTGGACCCACGATTCAGTGAAAATATTGTGCGTCACATCGACTTAGTGGTGCAAAACGATAGCTTTCATGTATCGGCCAACACCGATCCCAAGGGCGACCGCTCCAAACGGCCTCAAGACCAGGACCCTGACATGTTGCTACACGTCATCAAGGAAACCGATGCCGGCATTGTCGTGCGTGGCGCCAAATACGAGACTGCCGCATCTTATTCCAATCAGGCCTTCGTCAAACCAACCATTGCTAATTGGGGAGATGCCAAACTCTCAGACTATGCGGTGGGCTTCATTTGCCCAATGAACGCCGCCGGGCTCAAGCACATATGCCGCAACGGGTTTGCCGGCGTGAAACCGCTCAAAGACTACCCCTTGGCAAATAAATTCGACGAAGTCGATACTTTACTCGTTTTCGACAATGTGCTGGTCCCCTGGGAAAATGTGCTCTTTTATCAACACACGCGGGCTGCCGCATTTATCCGCGCCACGTTGCACCGATATAGCGCTATGGCGTTTGTGCTTCGCATTTTATATATGGCCGACATGTTAATCGGGGCTGCGCTTTTTAATGTGCGTCAGACCGGTCTTGATAAACAACAGGCAGTGCGAGAAAAACTGGCTACCCTAGCCTGTTACCGTGAGGGCATAAACGCCCACTTAACAGCGGCCATCGCCACCGCCCAAAAAAGCCCAGGCGGCCTATTGATGCCCAATCAATCGCTGCTTTACACGGGACGCGTGCATGCTTGCACCAAGCTGCCGGAGATGATGCATCTGACACGTGAGTTGTGTGGTGGCCAGATTTGTGTCACACCAGATTCGCAGGCGTTTGACGACCCGGACACTAAATTCTGGCTCGACAAGTTTTATTCCGTCAACGACAACTGGCTGGCCGAAGATCGTCGCCGTCTATTGGCCTTTGCTAGGGACCTTGTCAATTCTGATTACGCTGGGCACAAGGTGACGTTTCAATTATTCGCCCAGTCACCACCGTTTGCGCACTTAAACGCAGTTTACAATAATTTCGATTTCAACGGGCCGCTGGCATTCGTCAAGAAGGCAGCCAACTTGTCCGATCGCGTTATGCAAGACTGAGCCTTACATACTATGAAATCTATCTACGTTGACCGTGCATTTAGTGCCGAATCGCTATACGGCACAGCCAAGGAGCCGGTCTACTCGGGGGCGTTGAGTTTTATGCGCCGCAAGTACACCAAAGACCTTACTGGTGTCGATATTGCAGTGACCGGCGTACCACTCGATACCGCTACCACCAACCGGCCTGGTGCTCGATTCGGGCCCGCCGGCGTGCGCGCTGCTTCAGTCCATCTGTCCTGGGGCCCTCCCGCGCCATGGGGTTTCGACCCGTTCGATAGGCTAGCTGTCATCGATTATGGCGACTGCGCTTGGGATCACGGGCGACCTGAAACCATACCGCAAGCGATCGAGACGCATGCGGAAACGATCATCAACAATGACGTTTCGATGATAACGCTGGGCGGCGATCATTTTATTACACTGCCACTAATTCGTGCTCACGCCAAAAAGCACGGCCTACTCTCGTTGATTCATTTCGATGCGCACTCTGACACTTGGGAGTGCGACGACGGCAGAGTCGATCATGGCACTATGTTTTGGCACGCAGCCAAAGAAGGATTGGTAGACCCCGCGCGTTCGGTACAGATTGGCATCCGCACGCACAACAGTGATCGCATGGGGTTTACCTGGCTCGATGCGCCATGGGTGCATGAGAACGGCGTCGTGCGCACGGTTGAAGAAATCAAGCGCCTGGTTGGGACTAATAAGGCCTACCTCACTTTCGATATCGACTGCCTGGATCCCAGCTTTGCGCCGGGCACTGGCACACCGGTATGCGGTGGCCTCACTACCCATCAAGCGCAATCCATTATTCGTGGGCTCGATGGCATCGACTTGGTTGGCATGGACATTATGGAAGTGGCGCCTGCATATGACCACGCAGAAATTACCAGCCTAGCCGCCGCAAGCATCGTACTCGACTATTTGTGCCTGACCGCCCGTGATCTGCCATCGAAAGTAACTCTATCGAAGTAACTACACGAAGGATGCAGGTATGGCCCATACTCGACTTCGCAAGTTCAACACCAAAGACATGTACCCGCAACAGGCATTGGATAACGATGTATGTATGGCGGTACGCGCAGGTAATCGCATATTTCTTAGGGGTCAGACTGGCTTCGATCTTGATGGTAATATGGTCGGCATTGGTGACGCTGCGGCACAGGCCGAAAACGCCATGAAATGTGTCAAGATCTTGCTCGAAGAAGCGGGCGCGAAACTCGAACACATTTGCAAAACGACGATATACGTCACTGATCGCGCATATCGTGAACCAGTCTATCGAGTGATCGGAAAATGGCTAAAAGGGGTCTACCCCTGCTCGACCGGGCTTATCGTCAACGGCTTGGCCCGGCCGGACATGCTCATGGAGATCGATGTCGAGGCAGTGATTCCGGAAGAGAAAGATTGAAACATGTTGTCGCAACAACAAGTCGATCGATATCGCCAAGATGGTTTTCTGGTCCTGCGCAACGTTATCGGCGCGCGTCAATTGAGCGTGCTTCTAAATGAGCTCGATGGCTGGATTGAGGAGAGCCGATCACATAGCAGTAATTATGGCGAGACCCCGGACGGCAAGGCGCGCTTCGATTTGGAGGCTGGTCACTCGGCTGAACAACCCAAACTGCGTCGCGTATCCAATCCCGTTGACATCTCCAAGGCCTATCGAGAAGGTTCTATGGAACAGCGCCATTATCGATGCGGTCACTGACCTTGTTGGACCTGATATCAAATTTCATCACAGTAAGATAAATATAAAATTACCAGGCATGCACACCCGCGTCGACTATCATCAGGATCACGCGTTTGATCCCCACACCAACGATGATTCAGCTACCGCGTCGCTACTACTCGATGACATGACAGAAGATAATGGCTGTCTGCGCGTTGTACCTGGGTCCCACAATGAGCGTTACAGTCACTACCAAAACGACAAATTTACAGGTGCGATCGAACCGAAGTTGACTCCGGACTTCGAACGCAGATCAATACCAATTCTAGGTAAGGCGGGCGATGTATGTTTGATGCACAGTCGGACGGTTCACGGTAGCCCACCGAATCGTTCGAACAAACCACGTCGTTTGTTGATTTGTGACTACCGCGCCGCCGATGCCTTTTGGCTAATCCCACCATTGGTGTTGTCGGTCCACAGCGGGCGTGTGATTCGTGGGAAGCCGTCACGGGTAGCACGTCTGGTCGCCGGCTCTATCGAATTGCCGCCGCCTTACAAGGAAGACTCTTTCTTCAGCGTGCAAGGGCAGAAATCGGTCGACGAACATTGATCGCGGGGGCGGGACTGACGTGACCTTTTCTATTGCAGGGCGCTGCCAACACTCCGGCATGCTGGGAGTTGCTGTCACGACCTCTAGCATATGTGTGAGCAGTCGCTGTCCGTGGGCACGCGCCGGCGTTGGCGCGGTGGCTACGCAGAATATTACCGATCCCAGCCTGGGCCCAAAGATTCTTGATTTGCTAGCGGCGGGGCGAAGTGCGAGCCAAGCACTTGCCGAGACTGTGGATCAGCAAACCAACATCGAGTACCGGCAACTGACGGTGATCGATACAAACGGTACCGTTGCTCACTATAGCGGTTCACATACACTTGGTACGCATGCCATCACCCAAGGAGAAGGCTGTGTAAGCGCCGGTAATCTGTTAGCCAATGAACGCATCCCACAAGCCATTGTCGATACATTCGTGCAGAATCCCCAGCTCCATCTGGCCGAGCGACTGCTACGCGCACTAGAAGCAGGGTTGGATGCGGGCGGAGAACAAGGACCTGTCAAATCGGCGGGCCTGCTCGTGGTTCATAAATATGCCTGGCCATTGGTCGATCTACGTATCGATTGGAGTGACGAATCGCCGATAGCGGCGCTGCGCCGCCTGTGGCAGGCTTATCAACCGCAGATGGACGATTACGTCACGCGCGCCCTCAACCCGCAATCTGCGCCAAGCTTTGGTGTTGCCGGAGATCCGTGATCAGTCGAGAGCTCGAGTACTAATGAATACGAAAGATCTCATCAGTATAGACATGATCAAACGGTTGGTGTCATTTGATACCACTAGTCGAAACTCAAACTTGTTGCTGATCGAGTACATCCGCGACTACCTGGCGGATCTCAATATCGATTCTCACCTCTCATTCGATGACGAAGGCAAGAAGGCCAATCTCTACGCCACCTGTGGCCCTCAAGATCGTCCGGGCATTCTGATGTCTGGGCATACGGATTGTGTGCCTGTCGACGGACAAGACTGGAAGACCGATCCGTTCACGGTCCATGAACAGGATGACTGTCTCTATGGCCGCGGTACCACCGACATGAAATCATTTATTGCCATCACGCTGGCTACCCTGCCGCCAATGCTGGAACATGGTCTGAAGATCCCCATCCATCTGGCGTTCTCCTATGATGAGGAGATCGGTTGTGTCGGCGTTCATCGGTTGATCGAACAACTAGATTCGATGCCGACAAAACCAAAGCTATGTTTCGTTGGTGAACCGACGAGTTTACAAGTAGTCACTGGCCATAAAGGCAAATATAGCGTTCGTTGTCATGTACATGGCCTAGAATGCCATTCCGCCCTTACCCATCAAGGCGTCAATGCCGTCGAGATCGCAGCAGAGTTAGTCACACTGTTGCGCAAGATAGGCCAACGTTTGCGCGAACACGGTCCCTTCGATGAAGCTTTTGAGCCACCGTTTACTACGGTACACACAGGATTGATCCAAGGCGGCACCGCACTCAACATCATACCCAAGAGCTGCTGGTTCGAATACGAGATACGAAACCTACCCGATCATGATGTAACGCTGCTGCTGGCCGAAATTAGAGATTACGCTGAACAACATCTATTGCCAGATATGCGTAAGGTTTCGGATCAGGCGGGGTTCTCTTGGGAAACCTTACCGAGCTATCCCGGTATGACCGTCGATGAGGACAGCGAAGTTGCCAACACCGCTAAAGGGTTGTGCGGCAATCCCAGCTCGGCCAAAGTGAGTTTTGGTACCGAGGGTGGGTTGTTTCAGGTTGCCGGTATTCCCACTGTTGTGTGCGGTCCAGGTAACATTAGCCAAGCTCACAAACCGAATGAGTTTATTAGCCTCGATCAGGTTGCGCGAGGTGAGGCGTTTGCATCGCGGCTGATGGCTCAAGTCTGCGACCCATAGCGAAATTCGCCCAGGCGTTGTATGGCCAAACAATCAAAAACGCCGCTAACTCGTGCCACGGTTTTCCCCGAACCCGAGCTACCAGACGCGAGTACATTGCTTGCCGAGGGCCGGCAACTCGCCGACAGCACGTCGATTGGCCCTTGCCCGTTTCTCGTACAAAACGAAGTAAGCACCGAGTTTGCCTACAAACGGGCGCACGCAAGTCAGGGCAAGATTATGTTGCATGCGCAGATCGGCTATCGCGATCTACAGAAGAGTCGTCGCGCCTATGCCGAGATCTATGAAAGCCTCAGCAAAGCCGGTTACTACGTCGATCGATATGGCATCTGTTTGGATTGGAGCATGGGTTATCCGGCTGCGGTGCGGCGCGATATGCCCCGCGGTACAGGGTTGATTCTTGATACACCCGATGACTTCGTTGCGCTCACGCAACAGGCGCCGGTGGCACCACACTTCGGCGATTTCGTCATGGGTACGCCGGCGGCGCTAGAAAATACCCAAGCTGCGCTGGCAGCAGGATCTACTGCCATCGGCAACCTCGGTCAGTATTTCAATTTTCGTATGCCACACTGGCACGACGATATTGAGACCACAGCGTCTACCCTCAAGGCATTGGCACTGGCCGCCGCACAATCGCACGAAGTCCTGATTCACTCCAATCTCGATGACGGTTTTGCCTCGTTGTTCCATGATCTTGCCTGCACCCTGGGGGCGGTGTTGGTCGAGCGATACATCGTCGGCGAACTGATCGGTGGACACGTCAGTCATTGTTATGGGCATACGTTCTCAGACCCGCTTATCCGCAGCGCCTTCCAGCAAGCGCTCGCCAACGTAAGTGAAACCCCCGGTACGATGATCTATGGGAACACGACTGCATTTACGGCGGAACCGGTAGAAAACTACGCCACACTTGCAAACTACCTGCTGGTTGACATCGTCGCGCAGAAGATCGGACCGACCGGTCATGCCGTCAACCCAGTGCCAGTTAGTGAAGCCCTGCGTATCCCCGAGATTCAAGAAATAATCGATGCCCATATGTTTTGTCATCGATTGATTGAACACGCAGATAAATTGCAACCACTGATTGACATGGAGGCGGCCAGCCAGACGGCTGAGGTCATCGAAACGGGAGGAAGGCAGTTCTTCAAGGCGATTTTGGCCGGCTTCGAGGGAATCGGTATCGACACGAAAAACCCGTTCGAGATGCTATTGGCACTGCGACGTATTGGTGCCAAACATCTGGAACAACTCTACGGGCCGGGAAAACCTGACCCAACCAATGCCGATGCGCGCCTACCTATGATCAAGGCCAGCCCCATTTCAGAATTACAAAATCACGCACAACGCTGTCTCGATGCTATAGACCCAGAAACACATGAGACGATTCGCAGTGCGCATTTGTTGGGCTGCCTGGCTACAACCGATGTCCATGAATATGGCAAACTCCTTTTGGAAACAGTGTTACAACAATTAGGCGTGCAACTGGTAGATGCTGGCGTCAGCATTGATCCCGATGTACTGGCAGAGACAGCACACGCGAAGAAAGTCGATTTCATCGCGCTTAGCACATACAACGGCGTCGCTCTTGACTATCTCAAACGATTACATAATGAGATGGATCGGCGCAAATTGAACGTCCCGGTATTCATTGGCGGTAAGTTAAACCAAGTCCCCGAGGGTAGTCAGGATAGCCTACCGGTAGACGTTAGCCACAAACTGCGGGCTGCTGGCGCTATCGTTTGTTACGAAGTGAAAGATATGTTGAAGCACCTGACACAGATGAAACGAGTAGAGCCGAAGAGCGTCGAAAGCCCATGACCTTGCGTGTTGGAATCATAGGCGTAGGACATCTTGCCAGCTATATTGTCGAAGGCCTGTGCGCTGCTAACAATTCGCCAGATATATTGCTATCGCCACGAAATGCGGAACGCGCAAGTGCACTGAGCGAACGTTTCGGCGTCCGTACCGCTAATGACAATCAGACAGTCGTTAGTCAATCTGATATTGTCATCCTAGCCACGCGCCCGCCACAAGCACTGAACGCAGCCGCTGATTTGCCATGGCGAGCTGAACAAACCCTGATCTGTGTGGCCGCGGGTATCTCCTGTGCTGGACTTTCGGCGGTGGCCTCACCGGCGAGGATCGTTCGCGCCATGCCGGTCTCATGTGCAGCCATCGGCGAAAGCCCGACCTCGTTGTACCCAGACGACGCCAACGCAAGGTGCTTATTGACGCGTCTGGGGCCTGTGATTGCCTTGCCCAATGAACCCAGCTTTCAGGCGGCTAGCGTAATCGGCGCCTACTACGCGTGGATCTACGCGCTAGTGGCCGAGACCATGCCGTGGTTGAAAGCTTCGGGTATCCCGAATGCAGCCGGTCGCTCGTTGGTTCTACAGGCGATTCGGGGTGCCACCGGCATGATGCTCGCGCATCCAGACGATTCACCGGCTGATATGATTCGCGAACTGGCCACGCCAGGCGGTATTAGCGAATGTGGGCTTGAACTTCTAGAGCAGCGCGGTGCATTAAGTGCCTGGCGCGATGCTTGCCAGGTGAGCTTGGCGCGACTGCAAAACCAGTGACCGATGTCTGAGCTATTCAGTGTGAAAGGCCATGTGGCACTAGTGACCGGCGCGTCGGCCGGACTTGGTCGGCAATTTGCACTAGCCCTATCCCGCGCCGGCGCCAGCCGTGCTAACAGCACGCCGACAAACTAAACTTGAACAACTCGCGCGAGAGATAGAATCGAACGGCGCCAAAGCCGTGCCGGTGGTTATGGATGCGACAAATGCCGACAGCATACGCCACGGCTTTGCCGCAGCTGAGCGCGCCGTCGGTACTGTCACTATTTTGGTAAACAACTCCGGCATCGCCAGCACCACAGCCGCCCTCGAGATAGACGAAAGCGAATGGAATCGCACCATGGATACCAACTTAAAGGGCGCATGGTTGGTTGCCCAAGAAGCAGCCCAACGCATGGTCGCGGCGGAAACCCGTGACAGCATTATCAATATCGTGTCGATCCTCGCCTTCCGAGCAGCCAAACATCTCGCGCCTTATGCAGCTTCAAAGGCCGCGCTATTACAGCTCACACGGTCGTTGTCATTGGAATGGGCGCGCCACAAGATTCGTGTCAACGCCATTGCCCCTGGTTATATCATCACCGACATGGACCGAGAGTTCTTCCAGCGAGCCGAAAGTGCCGACGTCGTTAAGCGAATTCCGCAGCGCCGAGTCGGGACCCCCGCGGATCTAAACGGTGCGCTATTATTGTTGGCCTCAAACGCGTCTTCGTATATGACCGGCAGCACAATCGTCGTCAATGGCGGTCATTTGCAGTCCAGCCTTTAGCCAACCAACAACTCTTCTAAGAAACGCAAACCACCAGGAGAAACCGATGGCCATTGAACGCATGCAAAAAAGTGCTCGAATGAGTCAAATAGTGGTGCACGATGACGTCGTGTATCTGGCAGGCCAGGTAGCACTGGAGGCGCCCAATCGATCCGTAACCGCACAGACGCAGGATATTCTCGCGAGAACAGACACGCTGCTGGCAGAAGCCGGCACAAACAAATCACGATTGCTTTCCGCTACGATCTGGCTCACCGACATTCGATATTACGATGAAATGAACGCGGTCTGGGATGCATGGATGGATCCGGCAAACCCGCCTGCCCGTGCCTGCGTTGAGTCCAAATTGGCAATGCCGAAGTATGATGTAGAAATAATGATGACTGCCGCACGCTGACCATCGGTGCCACTACAGCAAGTAGTATTTTGCAGTAGATTCCTTTGCTAAGCTACGGCTCTACATACAGGGTACAAGGTAGCAATTCTATGGCTGAACGGTACAACCCAGGCGTCATTGAAGCTAAATGGCAGACATACTGGGACAAACAGGGTATTAATCGCGCTGATATCACCGGCGCCAAACGTCCGTTTTTCAATCTCATGATGTATCCATACCCATCGGCCGAAGGCCTGCATGTAGGTAACGTCTACGCCTTTACCGGTGCTGATATTTACGGGCGCTTCAAACGCCTGCAGGGTTTAGACGTGTTTGAGCCCATCGGCTTCGATGCCTTCGGTATCCATTCTGAAAACTTTGCCCTCGAACAGGGCGTCCACCCTATGGAATTGATACCCCGGAACATCAAAAACTTTACACGCCAGCTCAAGCGCATGGGGTTTATGTACGACTGGAGTCGAACCGTCGACGTTACCCAACCTAAGTACTACAAGTGGACCCAATGGATTTTTTTACAACTCTTTAAGGCCGGCCTCGCCGAACGGCGCAAAGCCGCGGTCAATTGGTGTCCGTCCTGCAAGACAGTGTTAGCAAACGAGCAAGTGATCGATGGTCGTTGCGAGCGCTGTACATCTGAAGTTACGCAACGCTTCTTGGATCAGTGGTTCTTCAAGATTACGCAATACGCCCAACGGTTGCTCGACAATCTAGAATGGATCGATTGGTCATCATCGACTAAACGACTGCAGCGAAACTGGATCGGTCGATCTGAAGGTGCAGATATAGATTTCCCCGTTGTCGGCCACGCTGACAAAGCTATACGCGTGTTCACGACTCGACCAGACACGCTGTTTGGCGCCACATTCATGGTATTGGCACCCGAACACCCGCTGGTCGAAGTTGTCACCACCGGCGCGTGCCGAGCGCAGGTAGAACAATACGTACAAGACGCTACCGCCATGGACCTAGTAGAACGCCGAAAGGCGGGTGAGAAACGCGTCAAGACCGGTATCAATACAGGTGCCAAGGCCATCAATCCCGTCAACAACGAGGAAATCGAAATCTGGATCGCTGACTATGTGTTAATGGAATATGGTCATGGTGCCGTCATGGCGGTGCCCGCACACGACGAACGTGACTTCGAATTTGCCAAGCAATACGGTCTCCCCATTCGCACCGTGGTGGTGCCGGCTGAAAGCGACGCGGGCGATAGCATCGAACAGGAAGGCGCGTTTACCGCACATACTGAAAACGAGATACTTACGAACTCCGGTCAGTTTGATGGCATCCCGGCTGCGCAGGCGATCGGCGAAATCACTGCTTGGCTGGAGAGGAAGGGGGCGGGTAGGCTTGCGGTCAATTACCGAGTCCATGACTGGTGTATTTCAAGACAGCGCTATTGGGGTACACCGATCCCTATCATTTATTGTGATACATGCGGCATCGTGCCGGTACCGGAAGAAGATCTACCGGTTGTACTGCCCTACCTCGAAAATTTTCGCCCAGATGACAGCGGTGTCGGCCCATTGGGGCGCTTCCAAGATTTTTATGCCGTTCAGTGTCCGACCTGTGGCAATTCCGCAAGGCGCGAAACCGACGTTTCCGACACGTTTCTTGACTCTGCCTGGTACTTTCTGCGCTATCCATCGACCGAGCTTGATGATCGCCCGTTTGATAAAGAACGCACCAAAACTTGGCTACCTGTCGACAGCTACATTGGCGGTGAAGAACACGCAGTATTGCATCTAATGTACTCTCGTTTCATTACTATGGCGCTCCATGATTTGGGCCATCTTGAATTCGAAGAACCTTACAAAAAGTTTCGCAAGCATGGGTTAATCATCCGTGATGGGGCCAAGATGTCCAAGTCACGGGGTAATGTTGTGATCCCAGACGAATTCGTCGAAAAACATGGCGCCGATACGTTTCGCATGTACCTCATGTTCCTGGGCCCATATCAAGAAGGCGGTGACTTTCGCCAAGAGGGGATTAGTGGAATCTCCCGTTTCTTCGATCGCCTATGGGCCATTATTGCACCGGTCGAGCAACTAGCGGCAGGGTCGCCGGAGGCAGGTGATGTCGAACGAAAACTACACGCCACCATCAAGAAAGTGACCGAAGACTTGGAAGCTTTGCAATACAACACCGCCATTGCGGCAATGATGGAGTATCTCAATGTGGTCCGGGCTGGTGATCGCGCCGTCCGTCGCTCCGAGATCGAGCCGCTAGTGCCTATGCTAGCGCCAATGGCACCTCATTTTTCTGAGGAGTTGTGGCAACGGTTGGAGCACGAGGATTCGATTTTTTCTGGTGCCAACTGGCCAAGTTATGATGCAAAGCTAACGATGGCTGATGAAATCGAGATAGCGGTACAGGTCAACGGTCGTCTGCGGGCTACCATCCGCCTTCCTCGAGGTGCGAACGAAGAAGAAGTAAAAACCAAAGCGTTGGCCGATATCGCGGTTCAGCGTCATCTTCGCGAGAAGGAACTGTATAAGTCGATCTTAGTACCGGACCGATTGATCAATCTTGTCGTTCGCTGAGGAGAAAAAAGCCGATACGGGACACTTAGAGGTCGCTCAACTGTTGGTAGTCAAAGGCGCCGATATGAACTTAAGGAGTGAAAAGGATTCGACGGCCCTCGACTGGGCAACCGAGAAGGCCGCACAGTTGCTGATAGCTAGCGGTGCTATAGCCCCTTGAGACCGATTTCTGACATCTCTCACGATGCACCGGCTTCGGCAATGATCCATTCGCGAAAAGCCGCCACGCGAGGCTCTTCAGACCGTGCCTCCGCACATACCATATAATAAGCAAACCCGACCGGCATACTTAACTCGAAGGGTCGTACCAATCGACCCGCCTTTAAATCGCCCCCGGCCAGCACGCGACTTCCCAACGCAACCCCTTGGCCCTCGATGGCAGCCTGTAGCGATAGTGCGGTACGGTTAAAGCGCAGACCACGGCTAGCATTCACATCTTTGACACCGGCCGTAGTTAACCACATGGACCAATCGGGCCAGTAGTCGTTCTGCGGTGGATAATCAGCATGCAACAGTGTATGCCAGCGCAGATCGTCGGGAACACACAGCGGATGCCGCCCCTCCAGTAATCGCGGGCTGCACACCGGGAACACCTCTTCACTCATCAAGCAGTCCACCCGTAAGCCCGGGTAGTCACCCGAACCGTAACGAAGTCCAATATCGACCCCGCCTCGGATGAGATCCACGACCTCATTGGTCGCATCTATGCGCACGTCAATCTCGGGGTGCAATTGCCTAAATCTTTCTAGCCGTGGCAATAGCCACTTGGCAGTTAGGGACGGGGGCAGGCTAACGGTTAGCGGACGGTCCGCATCGCGACGTTTGAACTCCTCAATCACCACCGCCAATTGATAAAAGATGTCTTCTAACCCCGGCAACAAGGCCCGACCCGCCTCGGTCAACACCAAGGTGCGGTTGAGGCGTTGGAACAACCGCACCCCCAGGTCTTGCTCCAAGGCTTTCACCTGATGGCCGACCGCGGCGGGGGTCACATGCAACTCGACCGCCGCCTTCGTGAAGCTTAGATGACGGCCCCCCGCCTCAAACGCCCGCAGTGCATTGAGTGAAGGCAGCCGCTGTTTCATCCAAGTTTTTCTATTGCTTGCAGTAGAAATCATCGTTTGTCAATGTCCAGTCGATCGGCTATTTTATCGTCTGTATATAGTTTCGGTCACAAACGTTACGTCAAACATTGGGGAGCAAATATATCATGAGCAACTACACAGGTCACCTACAAGCCAGCATTGCCGTAGACAGCGGGGGTCCTGGCGTCGTGTCACAGCTTCGAGGATGGCTGCAGACCCTGCGGACCGTCCTACGTCGCAACCACGAGCGCCGAACCGCCATTCGCGCCCTGAGCGCCTTAAGCGATAGGCAGCTAGAGGATATCGGTGTCATACGAGTCCAAATACCGGAGATTGTGCAGACCTTGAGTACGCCCAAAACGGTTGAAACGCGGGTAGCAGACAAGAAGGTTGGCACCGCTCGTTTTGGCGCCGGCTACTGCACAGCGCACGGCTAGCCAGCTCACGATGTAGCGAATACGCTGGGGGCATACTGCCCTCAGCGTAGTCGGTTTGACACGCCTACCCAATCTTCCCCATTCCTTTCCAGAACTGCCGATAGGGCTGTCTTGTGACCGGCTGCGAGTTGCCGGGTACACTAGCGCCGGGAAGAACTTTCGAGAAAAGACCGATGATTCTCATCGACGCCGAGCGAGTGCACGCGCTGCTCGATTACCCTTCGTTAGTCGAAGCGCTGGACAATTACCACCGACAAGATATTCCTCTGCTTGAAGACTTGTTGTTGGAACAACCTAGCGCAGCTGGCACCCCCACCCATTTCTTTCTACGCGCCGCTTGGCAACCACAACAGGATCTCGGCACCAAAGTAATCACGATCTTTCCAGAGAATAAGGATGCCGACGCCGGCCTGCCAGCAGTACAGGCGGTCTATCTATTGTTCGACGGCAGCACCGGTCAACCCAAGGCCTGCATAGACGGTACCGCCATCACTTACCGAAAGACGGCGGCGGACTCCGCCTTGGGGGCCAAATACCTAGCGCGGGAGGATACCGAGATAATGCTCATGGTCGGCGCCGGCGCTATGGCACCACATCTCATCATGGCCCACACTGCGGTACGGCCCTCGATTCGCAAAGTCCTTATCTGGAATCGTACCGCCTCGGCGGCAGAAAAGCTGGCTAGTACTCTATCATTAGACAATGTCGAAATCCGTGCCACTGACAATTTAGCGAGCGCCGCGAGCAACGCCGATGTAATCTCTTGTGCAACCATGAGTCCCTCGCCGCTCATCCAAGGCAAATGGCTAAAGCCGGGTACCCACCTCGATCTTGTTGGGGCTTTCACAAAAGAGACCCGCGAAGCAGACGATGATGCGGTACGCCGAGGCAAATTATTCGTCGATTGCCGTGCAACCACCATAAAAGATTGTGGTGAAATCTGTATCCCGATAGCCACGGGGATTATCACTGAAAGTGATATTCGCGCCGATCATTTCGACCTTTGTAGTGCGCGTCACCCTGGTCGCGAGCAAGCCGAAGACATTACATTTTTTAAGAACGGCGGCGGTGGCCACCTCGATTTGATGACGGCGCGGTTTGCGTACAGTCGCGTCGAGTAGCCGTGTCGCCAAGCACCAATAAAAACGGACGCAGGCGACCCTTAGGAGCATGACACCAATCAGACGACAAAACCTGCAGCGCTTGTTAAAACCGCGTCATGTGGCGGTTATTGGCGGACGGGATGCCGAGACGGCCATCCACTCATGCAAACGAATCGGATTTGAAGGCCCGATCTGGCCGGTTAATCCGAAGCGCGATACATTGGGCGACATTCCATGTTTTTCCAGTGTGGATGAATTGCCGCAAGCGCCGGATGCGGTTTTTCTGGCTGTGCCCCCCAAGCCGGCAATCGATACTGTGGCCCGGCTAGCTCAGCAGGGTGCGGGCGGGGTGGTTTGTTATACGGCGGGGTTCAGTGCCGATGGCAAGCAGGGCGGTAAGGCGGACCAGCCACTGGTGGATGTCGTAGGCGATATGGCACTTGTCGGCCCGAATTGCTATGGCCTAATCAACTATATTGACCGGGTCGCACTGTGGCCATTTGCCCACGGTGGTTTTTGTCCTGGTTTTGGCGCCGCCATCATCACGCAAAGCGGAATGCTGTCTTCAGATATCACGATGAATCAGCGATCAGTGCCGCTAGCATATATGGTGTCCGCGGGCAACCAGTCGGTGCTGCGACTGGAGGATTATATTGATGTGCTGTGTGAGCGTGATGAAGTAAAAGCCATTGGTTTACACATCGAAGGGTTGCAGGATATTGAGTCCTTCAGCCGTGTGGCGCGCAAAGCACTCGAACTTAGCAAACCGATTGTTGCGCTCAAAACCGGGACTTCTACAATCGGCTCGCGATTAACCATCAGTCATACCGGATCACTTTCAGGTACTAATGAACTTTATCAGGCGCTATTTGAACGGCTGGGCATTATCAGCGTGACAAATCCGGCCCAAATGCTTGAAACTTTAAAATTTATCTGCGTCGCCGGAATACCCCAGGGTAACCGCATGATCGGATTTACCTGCTCGGGCGGCAGTGCGACCATGCTGGCCGACTATGCGGAAAAAATAGACCTCGAATTTCCGCAACCCTCTTCCCATGTTGCAGCGGATCTTGTTAAGAAGCTGCCGGTAATTGCGGATGTTTCCAATCCGCTGGACTATACGACACCTATTTGGGGTATACCCGAGAAGGTGCAGCCTGTATTTGAGGCGGCGCTGGCTGATTCTTACGATGTTGCGTTGATCGTGCAGGATTTTCCATTGCCGGGACTTGATGACAGCAAGGCTTTTTATCTGAACGATTTACAATCATTTATCCAAGCGACTTCGAAAGCAAGTCTGCCCGGTGCAGTCTGCAGTACGCTACCGGAAAATATTGATGAACAAACACGCAAGTTTCTTATCGCAAACAAGGTGGCGCCCTTGCAGGGTATACACGAGGCGCTTGACGCCATTAATGCGACGGCCTGGTACGGCCGGCAACAGGCGTTCGTATTAGACAATGTCTCCGCTGAGCTTGTGATGGCGGATCGTTGTGATGAGGTTTATCAAAATGACGAATGGAACAGCAAAGTTGAGCTTGAAGCGGCAGGGTTGAAGATTCCCGAGGGGCGGCTTGTCGACGGTATGAATGCTGCCGGAGCAGCGCAAGAGCTTGGCTTTCCGGTCGTACTGAAAATGAACTGTCACAAGATTGCGCACAAAACTGAAATAGGCGCAGTATGCCTTGGATTGAAAAATGTCCGCGAGGTCCATCAAGCGGTCCGTACGATGCAAGCCGATGTTGCCCGCACCAATCCGGAGCTTGTAACCGACGCGTTCCTAGTCGAAAGAATGATTCACAAACCACTGGCGGAACTGATGGTGGATGTTCGCACCGATTCCCAGTTCGGGCTGGTGATGATCCTGTCCAGCGGCGGAGCCCTAATCGAGCTGATTGCCGATGCGGTCACCCTAATATTACCGGCCAGTGACGCCGAGATTTTGCTTGCGCTTGAAAAGCTAAAAATATCACATTTGCTCAACGGCTTCAGAGGCAGTGCGGCGGTGAACAAACATAAACTCACCGAAACAATCCAGCGGTTGGCAAACTATGTAAAAGCGAACAAAAACCGCATAGCGGAAATTGAGATTAATCCGCTGTTTGTGTTTACCGATGATGTTTATGTCGTCGATGTGCTCATGCAATTGCGCCGTCATGCAGTTGACAAGGCGATTAGCGCATGACAAACGGATTGGCCATGGGCTCATCGGAGGTGTTCATCCAGATGGTCTTGGGCCGAGTGTAGTCATACATGGCCTGAAAGCCGCTTTCCCGGCCATAGCCTGATCCTTTGAAGCCGCCGAATTCGGCAATGGGTGAGACAACACGGTAAGTGTTCACCCATACAATACCGGCGCGTACCGCTTTGGCAACTCTTATTGAGCGGGCACTATCTTTGGTGAAGATACCGGCTGCCAGGCCGTGCTTGGTATCGTTGGCAAGTCTGATCACTTCATCCTCATCTTTAAACCGGATGACACTTAAGACGGGGCCGAACAGCTCGGTATCAATAATTCGAAGATTCTGCCCCGGACAATCAATAATGGTCGGCTCATAGTACAGGCCATCCCCCATATTCTCCGGGCGTTTGCCCCCATGAAGCAGTTTGCCGCCTTGTGTTTGTGCGAAGGCGACTTCACGCTCAATGTTGTCCAGCTGACTGGTCGTACACAGCGGCCCCATTTGCGTTTCTTCAGCCAGCGGGTCACCGATCCTGATCTGGCCGGCCCGATCGACCATGGTTTCCAGAAATTTATCGGCAATGTTCTCGTGCAGATAGAGCCTGGAGCCGGCGACACAGCTTTGGCCGGTTGCGCCAAATATGCCGGCGATTGAACCGTTGACTGCGCTTTCGATGTCCGCATCGTCAAATACGATAAACGGTGATTTACCGCCCAGTTCCAGTGAGACCTGGGCAAAGTTTTCTGCCGAGTTGTATAACACCTGCCTCGCCGCCGCCGGACCGCCAGTAAAGCTGATTCGCTGGACAAGTGGATGTGAGGTCAAGGCCTTGCCACAGGGATCACCGTGACCAGTGACAATATTGACAACCCCGGGTGGAAAGCCGGCTTCTTCAACCAGCCTGCCGAATTCCAGCATGGCGGCGGAAGCATGTTCGGAGGCTTTTAGTACCACGGTATTACCCGTGGCCAGTGCCGGACCGACTTTGACAGCTACCAGAAAAAGCTGTGAATTCCACGGCACTACCGCGGCTACCACACCAAGCGGTTCCCGGTTCGTAAACACGAACAAGTCCGGCTTGTCGATGGGCAGTGTTTCGCCGTGTATTTTATCGGCGCAGCCGGCATAGTAATGAAAGAATTCAGCAACATATTTTGCCTGCCAACGCGTTTCTTTTAACATTTTACCGGTGTCGATGGTTTCAACTCGGCCTAATTCTTCAGATTTGTCTGCCAGCAGGTCCGCCAGCTTGTGCAGGTACCGGCCCCGTTCTGTTGGTACGGCGCTGGCCCAGGGCCCTTCTGTAAACGCGTGGTGGGCTGCTCTGACAGCCTGATCAACATCCTCGGCGGTGGCTTCAGGAATTTGCGCCCAGGCTTGGCTGGTGGTCGGATTGATACTGAGGAATTTTTTTCCATCACTGGCATCGACCCACTCGCCGTTGATAAACATTTGATAACTTTTTAGACCAGTCATATTCATATCCCTGTGTAACTGCTGAAGACTGTATTTAATTGTGCCTGTTTGGGCAGTAGAATTGCATGTTGTGTCGACATAACCTGACGAATAATCTGCACCAATTATCTTTGAAAGGCGACCAGGTTACTGACAAATATGCTTCGCACTGATGTGTGGACGCCGCACATCATAAAAATGCTGGAAGATGCCTCTGGCGTCAAGCTGCGCGTCGAAGGGTTTCCACATACAATTCCACAGCACTGACGCCATCCACTCGCAGTCGGACCAATGCCCGACTGGCGGGGTTAAGAAGCAATACTCTCCGCCGTTGGTGCTTCCCCCCGCTTGCGCCGATCAACCAGGTCGTCCAGCCAGTCGGGATCCATTTCCGGTACCGATGAAAGCAGTAGCTCGGTGTACGGCGCATAGGGCGGCGCGAGAATTTCCGCCTTGGTGCCCTGCTCGACGACGCCGCCCCGATACATCACCACAATTTTATCGGCGATCGCCTTTACCGTGGCAAGATCGTGAGTGATAAACAAGTACGAAACGTTGAGTTCTTTTTGAAGATTGAGCAACAAATCGAGAATGCCTTCGGCGACCAGCTGATCGAGTGCCGAGGTAACCTCATCACAAATAATCAGTTCCGGTTCAGCCGCCAGCGCACGGGCGATGCAGATACGCTGTTTTTCACCGCCCGACAATTGCGCCGGGTAGCGCTCGGCAAAGTCTTCGGGAATTTCAATTTGACGCAGTAACTCGAGCACGCGCTCGTCGCGCTGTTTACCTTTGATGCCAAGATAAAATTCCAGCGGACGCCCGATAATTTCCTTGATTTTGTGCCGCGGGTTCATCGCCACGTCCGCCATCTGGTAAATCATTTGAATCGATTTCAGATCTTTTTTCGGTCGCATTTTAAGCGCAGGGGCCAACTCGCGGCCATGAAATTTCACTGAACCCTGGCTGGGTGGCAGCAGGCCGGTAATAACGCGTGCCAGCGTACTCTTTCCACTGCCGGATTCGCCCACGACGGCGACCGTTTTACCTTTGCCAACATTGACGTTTATATTCATGAGTACGTCGATGGTCGTTCCCGGATAACGGGCGGTAATGTTTTCTACCTTCAGCTGAATGTCTTCGTCATCGGGATCAGTTGTGCCCTCGCGCTGCGAACGGACATTGAGCAATTGTTGGGTGTACTCTTCCTTTGGGTTTGCCAGCAGTTCCCGCGCGTTGCCTTCCTCGATCAAATCACCGTAACGCAATACCATGATGCGATCCGCCATTTGTGCGACCACCGCGAGGTCGTGGCTGATGTAAATGGCAGCGACATTGCGCGCCTTTACCGCTTCCTTGATCGCACCAAGTACTTCGATTTGCGTGGTTACGTCCAGCGCGGTAGTGGGTTCATCGAAAATAATTATGTCCGGGTCGGAACCCAAAGCCATCGCGGTCATTGCACGCTGTAACTGCCCACCCGATACTTGATGCGGATAACGCTGGCCAATGTTTTCGGGTTCGGGCAAATCGAGCTGTCGGAACAGTTCAACGCTGCGTTTACGCGCTTCTGACATTTTCATTTTGCCGTGCTGTACCGGTGATTCGGCAAACTGCTCGACCAGTGTGTGCGCCGGATTAAACGAGGCGGCAGCACTCTGCGCTACATATGCCACTTTATTACCGCGAATACTGCGCAGCTCGGCGTCGGACTTACCGACCAGTTCGACCCCATTAAGTTTGATCGAACCCGATTTGATTCGACAGCCGGGTTTGGTGTATCCCAGCGCGGTCAAACCAAAGGTTGATTTACCGGCACCGGACTCACCAATCAAACCAATAATTTGTCCACGCTCTAGCGTCATCGACAGCCTGTTGACGATGGGCTTCCACTCGCCATCGATATCCGCTTCGATCAACAGGTCTTTTATTTCGAGTAATGTTTCGCTCATTGTTGCTTTTCCCTATTGGTCATCGCGCAAACCGCTGGCCTTGTGCACCCAGCGGTCGATCAGCATATTGATACCGATCGTCAATGAAGCGATACACGCCGCAGGCAGTAGCGGGTGAAAAAACCCCCACGCAATACCATCGGCGTTGCCACGCACCATTGCGCCCCAGTCGGCCAGCGGCGGTTGCAGGCCGAGGCCGAGGAAGCTCAAGCTGCTAATCAGCAGGAAGACAAAGCAGAAACGCAGACCGAATTCGGCCGCCAACGGCGTCATCGCATTGGGCAGGATTTCTCTGCGCATAATCCACCACAAACCTTCACCGCGAAGTCTGGCAGCTTCGACATAGTCCATCACTTCAATATCCATCGCCACCGCCCGCGCAATACGGAACACCGGCATGGCGTAAATAACGCCAATGACCAACACCAGTGTCGGTGTGGCGGTTCCCAACGCAGACAGGACAATCAACGAAGCAATCAATGTGGGAATCGAAATAACCACGTCCACCACGCGGCTCAACACCTGATCGATGTTGCCGCCCATAGTGGCGGCGATAAACCCGAGCACGGCACCCGCAGTAAACGAAACCGTGGTGGAGACCAACGCCAATGTCATGGTATTGCGTGCGCCATAAATCAGGCGTGACAGGAGATCGCGCCCAATCTGGTCGGTACCGAAAACAAACTCACCACCAATCGGCTCCCACACATCGCCGACAATTTCACTTTGGCCATACGGTGCCAGCCACGGTGCAAATATTGCGCAACATGCCATGAACAAGACAATGAACAGGCCAATGCGCGCGCTCAAGTTGAGGTCATCCCAAAATGCGGCCAACAAATTCATGATGATTTATCTCCTGTGCCGCAAGCGCGGGTTGGCCATCGTCGACAATATGTCTGCCAGCAAAAACAACACAACGTATACGGCGGCAAACACCATCGCCGTGCCCTGAACAATCGGCATATCCCGTAGTAACACCCCATCGACGATAAGCGCCCCCATTCCGGGGTACACAAATACCACTTCGATAACGACCACGCCGACTATCATATAGGCGAGGTTGAGTACCACAACCTGAATAATCGGTGACCAGGCATTGGGTAACGCGTGCTTGATGATGATTCGGCCGGGTTTTATCCCCTTCAGCTTAGCCATTTCGATATACGGACTGGCGAGCAGACTAACGATCGAAGCCCTTGTCATGCGCATCATATGCGCGACTGTCACCAGCGTTAGCGTCATTACCGGCAATGCCGATACCTGCAGTCGTGCCCAAAACCCCATGGAACTATCGACATTGGAAATCGCCGGCAGCCAGCCGAGCTTGACCGCAAAAATAGCCATCAGAATGTAGCCGACAAAAAATTCGGGTGATGAAATGGTCGCCAGCGTGCTGCTTGAAATTGCATGGTCGATCACGCTGTTGCGGTACAGTGCCGCAATAACACCGAGAAGTATCCCGAGTGGAACGGCGAATATTGCAGTTGTTCCCGCCAGGTAGAATGTATTGCCCATTCGCTTGCCGAGCAGTTCCGCAACTTCACGCTTGTTTGCCAGCGAAGTGCCAAAATCACCCTGCACGATGTTGCCCAGCCACTTCACATAGCGGATGTGCGCGGGTTGATCGAGGCCAAGCTGCACCTGGCAGGCAGCGACTGTCGCCGGCTCCGCGGCCTGACCGAGTATGGCGGAGCACACATCCCCGGACAATGCCTCAACCCCCAGTGTTATCAGGATGGATACCCCGAACAGGATAAAAACACCCATTGCCAGGCGCTTAATAATCATGACGAACAGGGTGTTGTTCATATTGAATAAACCAGTGCCCGGTAAGAAACCAAAAAAAGGTGGTCAGGTTATGACAACCCTGACCACCTTGTCAGTACTTCAGAGCGAATCTAAAGCTTTGCCGGGCCTAGAGGAACCACCAGCGGGACGCGCTACGTGCTCCATCCAACTCAAAGTTACCACCCAATTTGGCCGGTCTGCCCAGTTTGTCAGACGCCGCGTCAACGCTTTGGGCGAAGCAGGGAATCACACTTCCACCTTCGTCGCGACAAATGGCTTGCATTTCTTTGTAGATGTCGCCGCGCTTGGCTTCGTCGAGCTCGGCGCGACCGGCGACCAGCAGCTCTTCAAAGCGCTTATTATTCCAGAAGGTTTCGGTCCAGTTGCCACCCGCGGCCCAGCCGATAGTGAACATCCAGTCGGCGGTGGGCCGGCCACTCCAGTAGCTGGCACTCCACGGCACTTTCATCCAGACGTTATCCCAGTAACCGTCGGACGAAACACGTTTAACGGTCAACTTGATGCCGGCCGGTTTAAGTGCCTCGGCGTAGAGTTGGGCCGCGTCGACTGCGCCCGCAAAGGCTGCGTCGGAGGCAGCAAGCTCTACATCGAGACTGCTGAGTCCTGCCTGCTTGAGGTGCCACTTGGCTTTATCGGGGTCATACTTGCGTTGCGGCAGGTCTGAGGCATGGTAGTTCTGCGACGGGCTGATCGGATGGTCATTGCCGAGCGAGCCGTAGCCGCGCAACACGGTTTTGACGAACTGCTCCCGGTTCATACCGAGTTTCAACGCCATGCGCACGTTGTTGTCATCGAACGGCGCCGCCCGCACATCCATCGGGTAAGTGTAGTGTTTGGTGCCCTCGGTTTGCAGAACGCTGATGCCGGGTTTCCTGTCCAGTAGCTTGGCGGTCTTCAAATCACAGCGCACTATCGCATCAACCTGTCCGGTGGACATCGCGTTCATGCGCGCAGCCACGTCGTTGATCGCGATCATCTTGACCTCGTCGAAGTTGCCCTCATCTTTCTTGAAGTAGTTCTTGTTACGTATCAGGTGGGAGCTCACGCCCGGCTCGAAGGTCTTGATGCTGTAGGGGCCGGTGCCGACACCGGACTGCCAATCGATTTTTCCCATTTTGTCTGCGGGGCCAATCGTTATGTGGTAGTCGCTGAGCAGATAAGGAAAGTCAGCATTGCCACCTTCGAGCTCGAAAATAACGGTTCTGCGCCCGTCCTTTTTAATCTTGCCCATCGACTCGGCCACCGATTTGGCCGCGGATTTAGATCCCTCACCGCGGTGATGCTCGATCGACGCAATAACGTCGTCGGCGTCCATGGTCTTGCCATTGTGGAACTCAACACCTCTGCGCAGCTTCACCACCCAGGTCGCGGCGTCGGCCGAGGGTTCGAGGCTTTTGGCAAGCTCGGGGATAGCCTTGCCGTTGGCATCCACTTCAGTCACACAGTTGCGAACAGCACCCTGGGCCATATTGATCATATACTGGTCGCTATTGGTACCGGTATCCATATTGTCGCCGGTGTTGGCGGCTGGCAGGCCCAAGCGATAAATGCCACCTTTTTTAGGCTTTGCGTAGGCTGCCTGGGAGTAAAGCGCCGGTGCAGCCGCTGCAAGTCCCAGCGCGGAAGCGGCTATCAGGAACTCACGGCGACTCATGCCCCCGTTGGTAACGCGGTTTTGTAGTTTCCGGATTTCGTAATCTGACATCATATCCTCCTCAACGGCTACAATAGTGGTCGTTTACAGCAGTTATCTTAACGGATTGTCCACCTGAAGCTCAGTGGGTGCAAGTCTCAGGCGGCAGCTTTTGCTCCAGCCGGCAGCCCTCGGAGCAGTCATGGAGGTAACGGAGTGGCTGAAGCCTTCGATGTAACGGATCACATACAAGATATAAGGTGATTTAGCACCACGCGCATTTGCTCCCTATAGTTCGGAGGAAAACTGGTGGAAAGGGGGGATTCGAACCCCCCGGACGGTTGCCCGTCAACGGTTTTCAAGTCTACTGTGTCTATCCGGTGATGGTAATCAGGAACTAAATCGTGCCAAACAAAAAGCAGGTTATTGGCGAACCCCTGGTGATCGGAGGTCGGAAACTGTCTTTGTCCCGTGCTATCCAGGCGGGTGATTTCGTATTTTTGACCGGGCAGGTTCCGTTTAAGGATGGCGTCCCGATGACTGAGGGTTCGATAGAGGATCAGACCCACGCGGTTCTTCAGGACATCGAAAAAACACTCAAGGAAGCCGGCTGTGAGATGACAGATGTTGTCAAAGCTATGGTATGGCTTACCGACAGGGCGGATTTTCCGGGTTTTAATTCAGTTTATAGCGGGTATTTTCCTCATGATCCGCCAGCGCGTTCGGCGGTGGTGACCGATCTTCTGGTTGATGTGCGTGTCGAGGTTGAGGTCATTGCTTATCATCCTGTCTGTGAAACCGGAGGGGGCCTGAATATGGTTGGCAGTGCAAGATCCGGTAAAGCGCTCGACGGTACCCGCTTTGAATGGCACGGGGACGGCCCGGCCATTGCACTGATTCATGGTCTTGGCCTGAATCGCCAGATGTGGCAATGGCAGATACCCGCACTGAGTGAACGATATCGGGTATTGTCCTTTGATTTGTTCGGGCATGGCGAAAGCCCGAAACCGGACACAAAACCGGATCTTCATCTGTTTTCCGAACAGCTTTATCGATTATTAGATGAGCACGAAATCGACCGGTGTGCCGTTGTCGGGTTTTCTCTCGGCGGCATGATAGCACGGCGCTTTGCCATGGATCATGCAGACCACCTTTCCGCGCTGGTTATTTTGAACTCACCCCATATCCGTGATAACAGTGCCCAACAGGCGATTATCAAGCGCGTCGAACAAGCCCGTGAGCACGGTCCGTCGGCGACGGTTGAAGCCGCACTTGAGCGTTGGTTTACAGAGGATTTTCGTGCCGCCAATGCCAAGATCATGGACCTGGTGCGTCACTGGGTGCTGGCGAATGACCGGAATGTTTATCCGGAAAACTACCAGGTGCTGGCCGATGGTGTTGCGGAAATAGTTTCTCCCGAACACCCGATTCAGCGCCCGACACTGGTAATGACCGGTGATGAAGATTTCGGAAATTCCCCGCAAATGACGCATGCTATCGCTGCCGAAATCCCGGGGTCTCAAACGGTGATCCTGCCGGGACTCAGGCATATGGCATTGGCTGAAGCACCTGAAATTTGTAATCCGATACTCTTATCCTTTCTGGACCATGCCGTAACGGGTGCAACCGATGTCGAATGATTTTTTGATAACCGCCCGGGACATCAAACTCAACCGCAACGACTGATGGCATATGATGAGCCTTGGGAACGGTCATGATGTCGCCGATTGATCCGCGTAAATTGCGCAATGCTTTTGGCAAGTTCGCGACTGGCGTGACAATCATCACGACTGTCGAATCAAATGGTACTCCTCGAGGCTTTACGGCCAATTCCTTTACCTCCGTTTCTCTTGATCCACCTTTACTGCTGGTGTGTATTGACAAATCCGCGGCCAGCCTGCCGGTCTTCCAGGAAGGCAAAGGCTTTGCGGTAAATATACTTGTTGAAGCGCAGAAGAATGCCGCCGGGCTTTTCGCCAGCCACCGGGCAGACAAGTTTAAGAACGTTCCCTGGCATAGCGGAAGATTGGGAATGCCGTTAATCGATGATGTCCTGGCCTGGTTTGAATGTGTTTCTGAAAATCATGTGGATGCTGGCGATCATGTCATTCTGATCGGCCGGATTACCGATTTTGACTACCGCAATGCACAGCCACTCGGTTATGCGGGTGGTGGCTATTTCAACCTTGGGTTGGAGCAATCACTTGTCGATGTTGCGAGTAAAGGTACAGGTATCATCATTGGTGCGGTGCTGGAGCAAGACGGTGCCTTGCTGCTCAAGGAAGATGATAAAACTAGCAAGGTTTCAGTTCCTGCCATCGGACGCGATGGCACCCAGCCAAGCTTGCCAAGGCTAGTGAAAGAACTTTCCAGCGGTGACTTAAGTGTATCAATCGATTTTTTGTTTGCAGTATATGAAGATCTGAAAACCGGTGTACACGTAGTTTATTATCGGGGGATGGCATCCGGCCCTGCCCTTGCCGGAACCCGATTCTTCTCGTTTGATGAAATTCCCTGGGACCGGTTGATTGATGACCCGACTCATTCCATGTTGGAGCGGTATGTCAGGGAATTCAAATACGGTAATTTTGCGATTTATATGGGAGACGATATCGAAGGAAAGGTTCACGCGCTGGATACGAAGACAGCGGGTTCCGATACATGACTTTCATGCCGCACAAACACTTATTGAACAGTCAGCCATTGGCACTACGCCAGTGTATATTTCTGCATCCGTTTGTCTAGAATCTCGGAAAGTAAAGGAGTCAGGATGAAATCAGTAATCAGAAAAGTAGTCACGTTTGATGAAGATATTCACATTGAAGGCAGCGAAACGGCGGATTCCGTATTGCGCATATTCGCCGTGGCTACCGTGGTTAAAAATCCATGGGCCGGCCGCATCACCGCGTCGGTAATCGGTACCAAGATCTGAAAAATCTTGGGCGGGATATCGAAAATCCTGCCAACGTGTAGGTGTCGCTGGCAGTATCTGTGGTTTGGATAGTTTGTTCGAAATGACCGCAACCCGTTGTTTGTTTTTCGGCAATCATATATCCAGATGTATTATGGTGGAACACGACTCATAAGGTTTGACATAGGAGAGGACTTATGAAGTTTCAACTGGCGATCAATATGGAGCGTGTAACTCCTGACCTCGATATGGTAGATGTAGCGAGACATACGCTGGAAATGGTGCAGATGGCGGATAAAGGCGGTTTTAATATTGTCTGGGCAGCCGAGCATCATGCGCTTGAAATGACCATTGCTCCTAATCCGTTCCAGATTCTCACATGGTGGGCCGCCCACACAAATAAGATTCGCCTTGGCACGGCGGTGGCTGTTGCACCCTACTGGCATCCGATTAACTTGGCCGGAGAAGCTGCGCTGCTCGATCTGTACAGCGGCGGACGCCTTGTGTTCGGCATCGGTTCGGGTGCCTATCAACGTGAATTTGATCGCATGCATCCGGGCCTTGAACAGAAAGATGGCTGGCGCTACATGCATGAAATGCTGCCCGCCGTGAAGGCGCTTTGGCAGGGTGATTACGAACACAATGGTGAGTTTTGGAAATTCCCGACATCGACATCGGTGCCCAAACCTCTACAAAAACCTCACCCACCGATCTGGGTTGCCGCGCGTGCGCCAATCACTTTCGATTATTCGGTAAAAAACAACTGTAACATCATGTCATGGCCGTTAACCCGACCCATGTCCGAGGCCGAACTGTACAAACAGCGCCTGGACGAAGCATTGGAGAATAATCCCGGATCTCCCAGGCCGATTTTTGCGATGATGCGGCATACGGCTGTGTATGATAACAAGAAGGATTGGGAAGTCCCGGTCAAAGCCGCACAACGCCAACTTAGCCAGTTTGAAAATCTGTTTAAAAACCTAGGGGATGTGAAAAATGGTTTCCCCAAGACCATACAGGTCTCGGAACTAGAAAACCGTGCGGAATATGACCCGCAAATGCTGCATGAAAATCTGATGTTCGGCACACCTGATGAAGTGATTACCAAGCTGAAACGCTATGATGATCTGGGGGTGGATGAATTCATTTATTATGCCAGCCTGGGTCTTGGGCACAAAGAACAAAAGCGCTCGCTTGAACTGTTCTGCAAAGAGGTCATGCCGGCATTTGCCTGAAAATTATCAGTCGCTCTGGTTAGAGATTAAAAATCCATGTATTGAGGAATTGATATGACGAATTTTATTGAAGTAGTGCGTAACGGTCATATTCTTGAGGTCAAACTAAATAAGCCCAAGGTCAATGCGATTGACCATGAAATGAGTCGCCAGCTTGGTGCGGCATTTGCCGAGTTACAGGTTGATCCGGAATTGCGCGTTGCCATTTTAACCGCAGAGGGTGAAAAAATATTTTCAGCAGGCTGGGACCTTAAATCCCTGAATGCCGGAAAGACCAAGCTTGATAACTGGTGGGAGGATGGTGATTATGGCGAAGGTGGCTTCGCGGGTTTGACGGAAAACTGGAATTTAAACAAGCCCGTCATCGCAGCGCTCAACGGATTGGTTATCGGCGGTGGTTTTGAATTGGCCATGGGCTGCGATTTACTGATTGCTGCTGAGCATGTGGAATTTGGTCTGCCGGAAATGCCTCTGGGAATGGTTCCGGATGCCGGAGCATTACAACGTTTACCGCGCCGCATTCCTCATAATATAGCAATGGAAATGCTCTTGCTCGGCCGTAGAATGCCCGCCTCGGAAGCGGCCGATTACGGGTTGGTTAACAAGGTCGTTGCAAAAGAGGAGTTAATGCAAACCGCACGGGAGTGGGCAGCGCAACTGGCGCAGGCGGCACCAATGGCCCTGCAGACAGTCAAGGAAGTCTTGCGGTCTATTGAATGTGTGCCGCTTGAACAGGCGTTTAACAAAATGCGCACAGGCGATCTGCCGACTTATCGGGCCATGCTGAAATCCGAGGATGCAAAAGAAGGGGTACGCGCCTTTGTTGAAAAACGTGCCCCGGTGTTTAAGGGTCGTTAATTGAGCATCGAAGAATGAGTAGGGTAAGACCGGATCAGGTGAGACAAATTACCAGTCTCGGGGGTGGACCAATCGGCGCGGGCTGGGCGGCCCATTTTTTGGCCCAGGGATATGATGTCACAAGCTATTTGCATGACCCATCCGAAGAGCAAGCTTTCCATAATGTTGTTGATACGGCGTGGGTCAGCCTTGAAGCGCTGGGGCTTGCACAAGGCGCCTCGCGCGAAAGATTGACGATTACCAACGACCTTGAAGAGGCAGTCTCTAAAGCACAATTTGTACAGGAAAGCGCCCCGGAAAATCTGCCGCTGAAGCAATCGCTTTACAAGCAACTTGGGGATCTGGTCCCTGAGGATGTCGTGATATCTTCAAGTACTTCCGGTTTGACCATGACCGATATTCAGAAGCATTGCAACACGCCTGAGAGAACGGTGGTCGGTCATCCTTTTAATCCGCCGTATCTGTTACCCTTGGTAGAAATCGTCGGTGGAAAAAAATCGTCACCGGATGCCGTTAAGTGGGCTTGTGATTTCTATCAGGCGGCGAGCAAAGCACCGCTGGTCCTGAATAAGGAAGTTCCCGGTTTTATTGCCACGCGATTGCAAGAGGCCTTATGGCGCGAGGCATTGCATATGGTTGCTAACGACGAGGCAACCCCGCAACAGATTGACACGGCACTGATTCACGGGCCAGCTCCGCGCATGGCGCTGATGGGTCAGTGTCTGGCTTTTCATGTAGCCTGTGGTGAAGGCGGGATGGCAACCAACCTTGACCAGTTCGGGCCGACGCTTAAATTGCCCTGGACGCGACTTAAAGCGCCTGAGCTGACCAAGAAATTGCGTGATCGTATGGTTAATGGCTGCAATGAGATGGCAGCGGGCCGTCATTTTAAAGACCTTGCAGCTGAGCGCGACCGGGGTATTGTCGCGGTATTAAATGCGATAAATGCATCGCAAAAGAGAAGTGGCTAGAATCAGTGGTTGATCATTATTTCAGGGCGGACCCTAGTACGTTAGTCGATTGGCTTTTGTTTGCTTTAATCATTTTATGGCTTCGATTTCACCGGGGCCGAACGTGCTGATTGTCATCACCTGGCCCGCCGCAAGCCGCGCGCATCTCGACCAGACAATTCTCCGATAGGGTCAAATATGCAGGATCTACGCATAAATGCTAAGCGCCTTTGGGACAGCCTGATGGACATGGCTCAATATGGTGCTACCTCGAAAGGCGGCAGCTGTCGCCTTGCGCTGACCGATGAGGACAAACAGGGCCGGGATGTGTTCGTGCGGTGGTGTGGTGATGCCGGATGTGACGTCACCGTTGACAGCGTCGGCAACATTTTCGCTCGCCGGCCTGGCCAAGACCCCAACCGACATCCAGTAGTCGCCGGTAGTCATCTTGATACCCAACCCCACGGCGGCAAGTTCGACGGTGTCTATGGCGTATTAGCGGGACTGGAAGTCATCCGTACCCTCAATGACCACGACATAGATACCCAAGCCCCCATCGAAGTAGCCGTGTGGACTAACGAGGAAGGTGCGCGCTTCGCGCCCTCTATGTCTGGCTCGGCGGCTTTCGCGGGTGCCATCGATCTTGAGTACGCGCTGAGCCGAGTGGATCGCGAGGGCAAAATGGTAGGCAAGGAACTCGAAAGGATCGGCTATGCGGGAAAGGAACGCAGCGGTGATCATCCCATCGACGCCTATTTCGAGGCCCATATTGAACAAGGACCGATACTGGAGAACGAGGGCAAGACCGTTGGCGTCGTTACTGCCGTGCAAGGGGTTGCATGGTACGACGTGACGGTTCGCGGGCAAGATACCCACGCCGGCTCCACGCCCATGGATACACGCCGTGATGCACTGCTGGGCAGCGCCCGAATGATCGAGGCTGTGAACAAAATCGCGCTATCCCAGAAGCATGGGCGCGCCACCGTGGGTGAGCTCAGCGTATCACCCAACTCGCGAAACACAGTGCCCGGGCAGGTCTTGTTCACAGTTGATATTCGGGACCCCGATGCAAGCGTCATGCAGGAAATGGAAAATACTTTATATACCCACTGTCAGGACATTGCGTCAGGAGCGGGGCTTGACGTGAAGATTGCCAAGGTCGCGTATACGCCACCGGTCGATTTCGACCCTAACTGTATCGATCTCGTGCGTGGCAGTTGTGAAAAGCTGCGCTACTCACATCGGGATATGCTCTCGGGAGCCGGTCACGACGCCTGCTACATCGCGCGCGTCGCGCCAACGAGCATGATCTTCGTCCCTTGCGCTGGCGGCATCAGTCACAACGAGGAAGAAAGTGCAGAACCGGACGATCTCGCGGCCGGTTGTAATACCTTGCTGCACGCAGTCTTGGCTCGCGCAAACTGACTCGCGATCTATACCCCATCCTAACATCGACAGTTTGACATCAGCCCACGAGGGTCAGCCAGACACCCGATATGCAAGCGGTGTTGGGCGAAACAGACATGCCCAACGTATCTGTCGCCGTATCCGCGTACAAAGGCTTTATGACGTCTCCAGCCGTCGGTCACATCATGGCGGCCATAGCGCTCAACGAACATTCGGATCATCCCGCTGTCGCGCCTTTGCACCCACGGCGGTTTGCGACCGGGGATTTAGTACCGGAACCGTTGACGGTATAGACGTTAGATGATTGTATTAGCCAGATGTAGCGTAATAATCCTACTGCAGAATAAAATCGGTGCTTGAAAAACGTGGGTGCTAACGTTCTTTTTCTTTTATCAGATGAGCATGCGCGTTCAGCCCTTGACACCTATGGACACCCCATAGTGCAAACGCCGGCGCTGGATCGATTCGCCAGCAGCGGTACGATTTTTGATCGTGCTTATACGCCCTCACCGATTTGTATCCCCGCCCGTGCCAGCCTTGCAACTGGACTGCACGTCTTTGAGCACCGCTGCTGGTCCTCGGCACAACCCTACTACGGTCAAGTTGAAAGCTGGATGCATCGACTACGCGCGGACGGTCATACGGTAGTTTGTATTGGCAAGCTGCACTTTCGCTCGGGTGATGATGACAACGGCTTCACGGAAGAAATTCTACCGATGTATCTCGCGAATGACGGCAAAGGGTGGCCGCAGGGTTTGATCCGGAACCCCCTACCCGCTTTCGCGGAAGCGGTCGAGCTGGCACAACTTCTGGGTCCTGGCGAAAGTGATTACACCGATTATGATCGAAAGATTACGGCGGCGGCTTGTAAATGGATCGGTCGATTGACGAAACGAGTGCATAACAAGCCCTGGGCCTTGTTCGTCTCATTCGTCAGCCCGCACTACCCACTGATTGCGCCGCCACCATTTTTTGATCTTTATAGACACTGTGAAATACCAGAGCCCTTCGCGAACTCACAAAGTCAACGTTCACAACATCCGGTACTACAAGAGATGTTGGATTTCTGGAACTACGATGACTATTTCGACGCTGATAGCCGACGATTGGCCCGCCAAAACTATTATGGCTTATGCAGCTTTGTCGACGACAATATCCGACAAGTGTTGACGGCACTAGACGATAGCGGTTCAGCTCGTGACACCGTCGTCATCTACACCAGCGATCACGGTGAGATGCTAGGTAACCACGGCTTCTGGGCCAAGTCGTTGATGTATGAAGATTCGGTTGCCGTGCCCATGATTATCGCCGGTCAGAACATACCCGTTGGTGTTAACAGCACGCCGGTATCGCTCACCGACATGGCGGCAACAATCGAAACTGCCACAATCGGCAGCGAGAAACCGGCCAGTGCACCCTGGCAAAGTCGTGCACTACAAGCATTCATCACGCGACCGGAGGGTGACCGTTTCATTTTAAGTGAGTACCACGATGGCGGCAGTCCAACCGGATTCTTTATGATCCGACAGGGTGACTGGAAGTATGTGTACTACGCCGGCGCGTATCCTGCTCAGCTCTTCAACCTCGAGCAGGACCCCGAAGAAACTCAAGACTTGGGCGAGAACCCTGCCTATGCCGAGGTGCGTGCGAAGCTCCACGGCATTCTCAAACAGATTCTCGACCCAGAGGCCGTCAATGCCGAGGCGTTTGCGGATCAAGCACGCCTGCTGGAGTACTTGGGTGGGGCCGACAAAGTCCTTGCGATGCAGGGTTTCAATCACACACCGATCGGATCGTAGCGTTCCATAGCTGTCAATCGAGGGCTTCGGCTACCACCTTAGCCGCCGGCTCAAGTTTTTTCACAACCTGGTCGAGAATCTGCGATCGGGCCACTTTTCGGGTGCCATACTGGACGTATTCGATCTGGCGCCACTATCGGCTGACTCGCGGCTGTGGAATATACCCAATCTGATCATCACACCGCATATCTGGCCGACGATGGTAATGCTTATATTCCACTGACACTCGACCTTGTATTTCAAAACATGCGACGATATCTCGCAGGACAACCGTTGCAAAATGTAGTGCGCCCCGAGTTACGTTACTAGAAGGAAATACTAGAGCACGCAACAACTAATCAATAACAACACGACTTCATGGGAGACCAACAAAAATGTTAGCCAAACCACCGCAAAGTATGGCTGAGGCGCTACCAGAAAAAAGTAAAATCGCTGAAGCAAAAGCGAAACTTGAAGAGGCAGGGGTAAAGTATATTCTCTCCTGTTGGATTGACTTGTTGGGTGTGCCAAAAACAAAACCCGTTCCCATTAGTGACTTCGAGCTTCTCTGTCTTGGGAAAGGCCCACAGTTCGCAGTGCACTCCATCTCGTTCGTGCCCGAACTTGGGCCGGCAGATTCTGATCAAATTTCGCTACCAGATTTGGACACGCTGGTGGTCTGCCCGTGGGACCGCAGCTGCGCTTGGATGTTTGCCGATCTTTGGTGGGAAGACAAACCCTACAATCTGTGTCCACGGCACGCGCTAAAGCGAACCATCCATAATGCTGGCAACGCCGGTTATACCATCCATGCCGGCGTTGAGCCTGAGTTCATCGTTATGCGATGGGAAAACGGTCGACCGGTCAAAGCCATGGACAACGACCCATTGCCGGGTCAAGGTGTTCGACCTCGGCGCCAAGCATTTGGTTATGACGTCGAATTCTCGATCGACTCCATGGGCTTTCTCGGTGAGCTCATCGATATCTTGGAGGATCTGGGTTGGAACCTGCACGACGTTGTGGCTGAAGGTGCCTATTCGCAGTTCGAGCTCGACTTTCATTACACCGATGTTCTTGCCATGGCCGATCGTCTCGTCTTCCTACGGGTGCTCCTTAAGGAAGTCGCCAAGAAACATGGCAAGTTCATCACCTTTATGCCCAAACCCACCACCGGCGATTGGCGTTCGGGTGCACATATGAATACGTCTATGCAATCGGTGGATAACCCCGGTGTCAATATCTTCGAGGACGGCAAGGGTGGCTGGGCTGACTCGGCCCACCATGCCGTCGGTGGGCTACTGCGCCATGGTGGTGCCCTAACCGCTATCGCATGTTCAACCGTCAACTCCTATAACGGACTCGTACCTAGGGTCGGCGGTTTTGAGGGTGGCACAGTGACGTGGGCCCCTACCCACATGACCTACGGCTATAACAATCGCTCCGCCATGCTGCGTCTTCCCCAGAGTCGTTTTTGCATCGAAAACCGTGCCGCCGATATGTGTATGAATCCGTATCTTGGCTTAGGGATGACGGCGGCCGCCATGGTCGAAGGTGTCACCCAAAAATACGACCCGGGCGAACCGCTCAATCAAGATCTCTACTCGATGACCGACGAACAATTGGCCGCTTCGGGTGCCCAACGTTTGCCGCGAAATCTATTGGAAGCGATCGAAATCCTCAAAGATGACACACTCGCCAAAGAGGTGCTTGGTGAAACCATGCTTAACTCTTACCTGCACTACAAGATGGATGAGTGGGAACGCTATCACCAAACCGTGACTGACTGGGAGGTCGAAGAATACCTGCGACTGTATTAGTACGCTTGTAAGCAAAGTGGCACGCGACTACGAAATATTCGAACTCGGTGAAATCTCCCTACAGTCAGGGAAGGTGCTACCCGACGCCGAACTTGTCTATAAGACTTATGGCCAGCTGAATCCAGCCCGCGATAACGTCATCGTTCTGCCTACCTTTTATACCGGCACGCACGCCAGGAACGAGGGATTCTTTGGTGTCGGCCGCGCCATCCATCCAGACAAACACTTCATCGTTTCAATAAATCTGTTTGGCAACGGCATGTCTTCTTCGCCCAGTAACACGCCAGCACCCTTCGATGGACCACGATTCCCGAAGATTACGTTGTACGACAACGTGGCCTGCCAACAACGCCTGCTTGATGACGTTTTCGGTATAGAGCAGGTAGCGCTCGTCATGGGTTGGTCCGTGGCCGGGATTCAGTCCTATCAATGGGCAGCACAGTTTCCGGATCGGGTGGTCGCAATACTGCCGTTTTGTGCATCCGCCAAGACATCCGTCCACAACTACGTGTTTCTCGACGGGGTTAAGGCAGCCCTGACGGCCGATTCGGCTTGGATGGACGGCGAGTATAGAACGCCGCCAACCGTCGGTCTCAAAGCCTTTGGGCGCGTATATGCTGGCTGGGTGTTTTCACAAACATTCTATCGAGAAGGGTATTACCGACGTCTAGGCTTCCAAACCGTAGAAGAACTACTGCTGGCCTGGGAGCAAGACCATGTGATGAATTGGGATGCCAACGACTTGCTGGCCAAGATTTGGACGTGGCAGCACGCTGATATTAGTGCAAACACACATTATGACGGCGATTTTGTGCGCGCACTGAAAGCAATTCAGGCTAAAGCTATCGTCGTTGCCTGTAGTACTGATCTTTACTTTCCAGCCGAAGACAACGCCATCGAAGTCTCGCACATGTCGAATGCGCAGTTGCGCGTCTTCGATTCGCCCTGGGGACACTGCGTCGCTAACCCGGGCAACGAACCGGCGTTCGAGCGGTTTCTGGACGACTGCATTCGAGAGTTATTGGGCGAATAAGTTACATTAGTCAGCACTCTTGGCCGAAAGCAGACGTTGCCGTTGCCGCAACCTGCGGAAAAGGTGTTTTCCGTACTGGCAAACAGGACAGCGCAAGTACTTGAGTGTCCGGGAAACAGGGAGGATGATTCACAAAGGGTTTTCGTACCCCCAAGAGACGCGCCAACAATGAAAGCCGGACAACGATCAGTTTGCGGCATTTTAGAAGGAACCATTGGGCCGTTGACATGATCACCTCCCACACCGATGTCGTCGGCAGTTTGTTGCGCCCCCAGGAGTTGCTGACGGCCCAGGAAGAGCTAGCCGCGGATCGGATGAGCCGATCGGCCTTCAAGGTGATCGAGGATCACGCGGTGGACGAGGCAATCGCCCTCCAGGAAGGGGTGGGCCTGGAGGTGCTTACCGACGGAGAGATGCGTCGTCTTTCTTTTCAGAGCCAAATGACCCAGGCGGTCGAGGGCTTCGGCGAGTGGGACATCGACGCCTTTTTGTGGGGAGAGTGGCACGGCGACGAGGAGGTGGGGGACTGGCGCAGGGAGCGCCCCTCCGGTCTGGGCGTCACCGGTAAGCTTGCCCGCAGACGCCATCTCTGCGCCGAAGAGTTCGTCTATCTGCGGGCGCGAACCGAGCGCACGCCCAAAATCACCCTGCCAAGCCCTAGCCTGTTCGCGAATTTTTGGTCACCTGAGCACTCCGCCGCGGTTTATCCGACCCTGGAGAGCTTCCTCGCGGATGTGGTGGCCATCTTGCGGGACGAGGTGGTGGAGCTGGTGCGTCTTGGCGCCTGTTATATTCAGATCGATGCGCCCCACTATCCGTTGCTCCTCGATCCCAAGCCGCGGGCTTTCTACGAATCGCGAGGGTGGCAGCTCGATGAGTGGCTGAGCTTCGGCATCGAGCTTGATAATGCTCTGATGGCGGATTTTCCCGAGGTCACGTTCGGCTTTCACCTGTGCCGGGGTAATCAGGGGAGCCGCTGGCTGGTCGAGGGTGGATACGACCTCATCGCGAAGCCCATCTTTCAG
>Ga0209980_10000053_pt1 | contig 52408 bp, 49 predicted proteins | sample CR02metaG_FD_183611 | JGI IMG/M metagenome (GOLD analysis project Ga0209980, IMG submission 183611) | Deep subsurface microbial communities from Mariana Trench to uncover new lineages of life (NeLLi) - CR02 metaG (SPAdes) (version 2) | ecosystem: Environmental > Aquatic > Marine > Ocean trench...
GGAATTGCCCGAGGCCTGCCGCGCGCTTGGCATCTCACGACCCCTGGTGGTCACCGACAAGGGTCTCAGCTCCCTGCCCATGCTCAAGGACAGCGTGGCCGCGCTCTCGGATGCCGGGCTGGCGGCAGCCATGTTCTCCGACGTGCAGGGTAACCCCATAGAAGCCAACGTCGATGCCGGTCTGCAGGCCTACCGGGACGGCGGCCACGACGGTGTGGTGGCTTTCGGCGGCGGCAGCGCCATGGATGTGGGCAAATGCATCGCGCTCATGGTCGGGCAAAACCGGCCACTCTGGGATTTCGAGGATCGCGAGGACTGGTACACGCGAGCGGATCCGGATGGCATCGCACCGGTGATCGCCGTGCCGACGACTTCGGGGACCGGCTCCGAGGTGGGCCGTGCCGGTGTCATCACCAATCTCGAGGACCACACCAAACGCATCATTTTTCACCCGAAGATGCTGCCGGCCATCGTCATCGAGGACCCGCGGCTGACCGCGGGCTTACCGGCGCACTTGACCGCGGCGGTGGGAATGGACGCGTTGTCCCACAACATGGAGGCCTACTGCAGCCCGCTGTTCCATCCCATGGCCGATGGCATCGCGCTGGAAGGCATGCGCCTGGTCAAGGAATGGTTGCCGGCGGCCTGCGCCGACGGCGACGACCTGCGGGCCCGCGGCAACATGCAGGTGGCGTCGACCATGGGCGCCACGGCCTTTCAAAAAGGCCTGGGCGCCATGCACTCGCTCAGCCATCCCTGCGGGTCGTTGCTGGACACCCATCACGGTCTGACCAACGGCGTCGTCATGCCCTACGTGCTCACCTTCAACGCCCATGCCATCGAGGAAAAGATGACGGCACTGGCGCGTTATCTGGATCTTCCCGATCCGTCGGGAAAGAGCGTGCAAAGCTGGGTGCTGGCACTGCGCGATCAAATCGGCATCCCCCACACCCTCGCCGAGCTCGGTGTCACCGAAGATCTGATACCGAAGATTGCCAGGATGGCGGTGGACGATCCGACGGCGCCAACCAACCCGGTGAAGCTCACGGTGGCAAACCTGGAGGCGCTCTACGCCAACGCCATCAACGGCGAGCTGGCGGCGTAGGCTTGCAGAACGGGGCCAGCACCCTCACCCAATCATCACAATTTCATCAATTCGTCCTACCAGGCATCGCATATTGCGACCCTGCCCATTACTCTTTTAAGACGATGACCCGCGCCGCGCTCATCATCGAAGACGATCCGACCCTCGCCGCGCTCGTGCAGCTGCACCTGCGCGACGCCGACTGCGCCGCCGACATCGCCGATGACGGTGTCACCGGACTGGAGATGTTCAAGGAGGGTGACTATGCCCTCGTGGTGCTCGACATCATGCTGCCGCGCAAGGACGGCCTGTCGGTGTGCCGCGACATCCGCCGCCTGCCCGGCTACGTGCCGATCCTCATGCTGACTGCGAAGTCCACCGAGCTGGATCGGGTTCGCGGCCTGGAAATCGGTGCGGACGACTATATGACCAAGCCGTTCAGCGTTCGCGAGCTGGTGGCGAGAGTCAAGGCATTGCTGCGGCGTGTGGATGCGCTGTCCCCGGAAACGGCAAGCGCTGCCGAGAACGAGGTCATCGATCGCGGCAACATGCGCATTGCCATCGGCAAACGCCGAGTAACCGTCGATGACGAAGACATCACACTGACCGCAAAGGAGTTCGACTTGCTGGCCCACTTTGCGCGCAATCCGGGGCAGGTCTTCAACCGGGTGCAGTTACTGGATCAAGTGTGGGGTTACCACCACGAAGGCTACGAGCACACCGTCAATTCCCACATCAATCGGCTGCGCGCGAAAATCGAATCCGATCCGGCAAAGCCGAAATACATCCTCACCGTGTGGGGCGTAGGTTATAAGTTCGCCGACTGACAATGCGACCCGTGTTTCAAACTCTGTATGCCAAGCTCGCCCTGGGACTGGTGGTACTGATTGCCGCCATGGGGCTGGTATATGCCCTGGTCAGCGTCTCCGCCACGCGCCACTATCTCGCCGAGGTCAATCAACAAGTCAATCGTGAGCTGGCGCGAAACCTGGTAGCCGATCGCGATCTGGTCGCCGAGGGCCGGCTCGACGAGTCGGCCTTGAAGTCCATGTTTCACGACTACATGCTGATCAATCCCAGCATCGAGATCTATCTGCTCGATCTCGACGGCCGCATCCTCTCGTATTCCGCCGACCCGGGAAAGGTGAAGCGGAAGCACGTTTCCCTGGCGCCGATTCAGGAGTTTCTGACCGATTCGGCAAGCTTTCCGCTGCTGGGTGACGATCCGCGCAGTCACGACCGGCACAAAGTGTTCTCGGTGACACCGGTACCGTCCGCGAGCGCCCCGCAAGGCTACCTGTACGTGGTGCTGCGCGGCGAGATGTACGACTTCGTCGAAGCGTACGCCGAAGGCAGCTACTTCGCGCGCTTGAGCGCATGGGCAGTCGCGGTGACGCTAGGCTTCGGACTGCTGGCCGGGCTGATCGTCTTTCGACTGCTCACCCGGCGCCTGCAGCGCCTCACGGTCGCCATGGACAGTTTCCGGCTCAGCGACCTCAGCAAGCCCGCCCTCTACCAACAGAAACCCGCCCTCGCGGCGCCGGACGAGGTGGATCGCCTGGGCGTTACCTTCGACCAGATGGCCAGGCGCATCGTCGAGCAGATCCAGGAGCTCAAGCAGCAGGATGCCTTGAGACGCGATCTGGTGGCCCAGGTCTCACACGATCTGCGCACGCCCCTGGCGGCGCTGCACGGCTATCTGGAAACCCTCAAGCTCAAAGAAGACACACTGACGCCCGAGGAACGCGCCCGGTACTTCGCCATCGTGCTGCGTCAGAGCGAGCACCTGACCCGACTGGTGGGCGAATTGTTCGAGCTCGCCAAGCTGGAAGCACGGGAAGCGCCACCCCACTGCGAGCCGTTTTCGCTCCCCGAGCTCGTTCAAGACGTGGTGCAGAAATTCCAGCTCAAAGCCGGCGAGAGCCAGGTCGATCTAGCCATGGAGCTTGACGCGGATCTACCTCTGGTTTCCGCCGACATCGCACTGGTGGAGCGCGTGCTGGATAATCTCATCGACAACGCGCTGGCCCACACGCCGGCTGGCGGGACCGTGCGCGTGCCGGTCCGCCGCGATGCCGGGCAGGTAATTCTGTGTGTCGCCGACACCGGCGAAGGCATCCCCGAGGGGGATCTTGCGCACATTTTTGACCGCTACTACCAGGCGTCGGATCGACAATCCAAGAACGGCCACGCGGGCCTCGGTCTCGCCATCGCGCGGCGCATCGTCGAGCTGCACGGGAGCGAGCTCAGGGTCAGAAGCCACCCCGGCGAAGGCACGACGTTCATCTTCGGCCTGCCAGTATGGAACGCCCCGTAGGAGCGAGCCCCCTGCGCGGAGGTAGACGCACTCGCGAACATGAACAGCACGATACCAGAGACAAAAGCCCATGCCGCCAAAGTCCTTCTACTCGGCAACCCGGCGCTGCGCAAAGTGTGCAGGTCCGTCGACGACGTGAACAACACCGACTATCGATACGATTGCGCTCGCCTGCACGCCACCTTGAAAGCATTTCGCACCGAGCACGGTTTCGGCCGCGCCATATCCGCGCCTCAGATCGGCGTCGCCCTGCGTTTCATCGCCGTCAATCTCGGCGATGGACCGTTCACGATGATCAATCCCGAGATCACATGGAGCTCGCCGGAAACCTTCACCATGTGGGACGACTGCATGAGCTTTCCCTTCCTGCTGGTGCGCGTGCGCCGCCAGCGCGCCATTTCCGTGCGCTATCTGGACGATGACGGCAACATCAGAGTCATGGACAAGCTCGATCAGTCAACCTCCGAGCTGCTACAGCACGAAATCGACCACCTGGACGGGATCCTGGCCGTGGATCACGCACTGGACGCGGACGCCATCGTCAGCCGCGAAGTCTTCGAGGAAAACCCGGAGTGGTTCACCGGCAAAGTGGACTACCTCATCGTACCTACCGTCTGACACCGTCGTTCAGGCTGAGCGCAGCGAAGTTTTCATGGGGACAGATTAAATGGGGACAGATCTATTTATCGCTACTGCCGCGGCGCGGCAGTAGCGATAAATAGATCTGTCCCCATTTAATCTGTCCCCAGGAAAACTTCGCTGCGCTCAGCCCAACCTACGGAAACGATTCAAACTTTGAGTGCCTTGGCCGCGTCGTCCAGGCCGCGTTCGAATTTGTCGAACAGCTCGTCGAGCTGCCCTTCGTCGATGATCAGCGGCGGGCAGGTGGCGACGGCATCTCCCGGCAGCCCACGCACGATGAGCCCGTGCTCGAAGATTTTCTCCGCGACGATGGCGCCGGCTTTGACGTCCGCCGGATACTGCTCGCGGCTGTCCTTGTCGGTGACGATTTCCACCGCGCCGATGAGACCGATGCCGCGCGCCTCGCCCACCAGCGGGTGACCGGCAAGGGACTGCAGGCGGGTCTGGAAGCGCGGCGTGACCTCGCGCACGTGCCCGACGATGTCGCGCTCCTCGTAAATCTTCAGGGTCTCGAGGGCAACGGCCGCCGATACCGGATGGCCGCCGTAGGTGTGGCCGGAGCCGTAGGCGCCGAGCTTACGGCTCTGCTCGACGAAAGCCTGGTAAATGGGATCGGAGATCATCACCGCGGCGATAGGCAGATAGGCCGACGATAGCTGCTTGGCGCAGGTGACGATATCCGGATTGATACCGTAGGTCTGCGAACCCCACATGTTGCCGGTTCGCCCGAATCCGCAGATCACCTCGTCGGCGACCATCAGCACGTCGTGGCGCCGGAGCACTTTCTGAATTTTCTCGAAGTAGGTGGACGGCGGAACCAGCACACCACCCGCACCCATGACGGGCTCGGCGACGAAAGCGGCCACGGTGTCCGGGCCCTCGGCTTCGATGAGATCGTTCAGACTATCGGCCAGGCGGGTCGCGAACGCCTCTTCGCTCTCCCCTTCCGCGCCGTAGCGGTAGTAGCACGGGGTGTCGGTGTGCAGGATGCGATCGATGGGCAGATCGAAGTCGTTCTGCATCAAGGGGATCGCCGTAAGACTGCCGGCCGCGATGGTGACGCCGTGATAGCCGCGCTTGCGCGAGATGATCTTCTTCTTCGCCGGCCGATCCAGCGCATTGTTGTAGTACCAGATCATCTTCATGGCGGCGTCCACCGCCTCGGAGCCGGAGTTCACCAGGAACACCTTGGCCATGTCCCCCGGCGCGATCTTGATAAGTTGCTCACAGAGTTCGATCACCGGGATGGTGGATCGGTGGGCGAATGTGTGGGCGAAGGGCAAGGTGCCGAGTTGCTTCACCGCAGCATCGATGAGGCGCTGCTCACTGAAGCCGAGGCCCGTGCACCACAGCCCCGCGAGTCCTTCCAGGTACTGATTGCCTTCGTCGTCCCAGACGTAAATGCCCTCGCCGCGGGTGAATACAGTCGGTCCGCATTCTTCGTGGAGCGCGAGGTTGGTGTAGGGATGCATGGTATAGGCCACGTCTCTGGCGGCAAGGGAATTCGGGGCGTGGGTCATGACAGGTCCTCGATGAACGGTTCTGGCATTCTACTGCAGGAGCGAGCTTGGAGGGGACAGATTTCAAATCTGTCCCCTTTTTCGTCAAACGTGCTGGCCGCCGTTGATGCGGACTTCGGTGCCGGTGACGTAGCTTGCCTGGGGTGAGCACAGAAAGTAGATGGTGCTTGCGACTTCCTCGGGTGAGCCCAGGCGGCGCAAGGGGATCTGCTTGACGAACTCCTCGGTGCCCGGCGACAGGATGGCGGTATCGATCTCTCCGGGCGCGATAGCGTTCACGCGCACACCCAGGGGACCGAAGTCCGCCGCCATCTCCCGGGTTAGCGCCGCCAGCGCGGCCTTGGAGGTAGCGTAGGCGCTGCTCGCGTAGGGATGCACGCGGCTGCCGGCGATGGAAGTGACGTTGATCACCGTCCCCTGCCCGGCCTTCAGCTCTTCCAGCAAACCGTGGGCAAGCGCAACGGAAGCGAAAAGGTTCACCTGGAACACCTGCTGCCACATGTCGGCGTCCCAGTCGAGGGTCCCCAACCTTTGCCCGTCCGCGCCCTTTGGCGAGATCCCTGCATTGTTCACCAGCGCGTGCAAGGCACCATCTGCTAGCCGCGAGCGCATCTCGGCGATTCCGGCTTCCAGGTCGTCCCGGTCCGCGAGATCGATCTGTATGTGATCCTCCGGACCCGCGGCCCATGGACAGTCTTCCGGAAACGGTTGCCTGGAGCAGGTAATCACCCGCCAGCCGGCACTGGAGAAGCGTTTGACCGTCGCGTGACCGATGCCGCGGCTCGCACCTGTAAGAATGAGTGTGCGCTTGCTGGTTTGTTGCTCGTCCGCCATTTTCCCATCCGTACCCATGGCCCGCTGGCGGGCCCTCAGACAGGTAGCATAATCGTTTGCCGGTGCATCTGCAGGATTGTAGCGCCGCAACTGTTACTATCCTGCCACTATGAAAAGCAGCAACATGAAAAGAATCGACCTGCGCAGCGACACCGTCACCCAACCCACCGCCGCCATGCGCCAGGCCATGGCGAATGCGGAAGTCGGTGATGACGTTTACGGCGAAGATCCCACCGTCAACCGTCTCGAAGCGCTGGCCGCCGAAATGTTCGGCCAGGAAGCGGCCCTGTTCGTCGCCACCGGCACCCAGGGAAATCTTCTCGCGCTGCTCGGCCACTGCCAGCGCGGCGACGAATACATCGCCGGGCAGCGTTCCCATTGCTACCGGGCAGAGGGCGGCGGCGCAGCGGTGCTGGGCGGCATCCAGCCGCAACCCTTGGATTTTCAGGATGACGGCACCCTGGACCTGGATCAGGTGGCTCAGGCCATCAAACCGGACGACTTCCATTTTGCACGCACCCGGCTCCTGTGCCTCGAGAACACGCAGTGGGGCAAGGTGCTGCCCCTGGATTACATGGCGCGGGCCCGCCGGCTCGCCGATGAGCACGGGCTGGCTCTGCACTTGGACGGGGCGCGGGTGCTCAACGCCGCAGTCAAGTTGGGCGTTTCCGCCGACACCATCACCGCTCCCTTCGACAGCGTGTCCGTGTGCCTGTCAAAGGGCCTCGGAGCGCCCGCCGGATCGCTGCTGTGCGGGGCACCGGAATTCATCACCGCCGCGCGGCGCGGGCGCAAGATGCTCGGCGGCGGCATGCGCCAGGCCGGGGTGCTGGCGGCCGCCGGATTGCTCGCCCTGGAGCAGCACATTGATCGCCTCGCCGACGATCACGGCAATGCCCAACGGCTGGCCCATGGGCTTGCCGGCATCGAAGAGCTGGAAGTGGACCCATCGGCGGTGCAGACCAACATGGCTTTCGTTCGCGTGCGCAGCGGCGACGCGGCGAGCTTCTCCCGGCGCCTGCGCGAGCAGAACATTATCGTTCCCAGTGCCAATCCCATGCGTCTGGTGACCCACCTGGATGTCAGCACTGACGACGTGGATCGCCTGGTGGACGCGGCGCGGAGCTTCTTCGCAAGCGACATGCGCCGGGCTGGCTGAGACACTAGCCGGTTGACGTTGCGCCGGCAACCTCCTGAGTGACAGGCAACGCGCCGATAGCAGGTTAGACGAGCGCCGGGTGTGAAGGGCTTTCGCTAAGACAGGATTTTTTCTCAAGAGAAGGCGGCTGAGGTCGGTCGGCGAACGTCTCCAACAACGTGTAGGAGAGAGCCCCCTGCGGGAGGCAGACGTCACGGCTACACCCAGTCTGCTAACCTCGATGTCATACCGGTAGCCACCGACAAAGAACGGGGATCCGGCGGCCCGGGGAGCCATCCCCGGCACGCATCACGGCACCCAGGACGCATCTTCATGGCTCGAGGGAGGCACCATAACGCTCTGCCAAGCGGCTACAAGCTGCACTGGTATGTGATCGGCACGGTGATCGGCAAGGGCGGCTTCGGAATCACTTACCTGGCTCTGGATACGAATCTGGACCAGCGCGTCGCCATCAAAGAATTCCTTCCCGTGGAGCTCGCTACGCGCAGCGACGACAGCCACGTGCACCCGATCTCCGAGGATCACAGCGATACCTACGGCTGGGGGCTCGATCGGTTCGTTACCGAGGCCCGCACTCTGGCGAAATTCCGCCATCCCAACGTGGTGCGCGTGATGAGCGTGTTCGAAGCGAACAGCACCGCTTACATGGTGATGGAATACGAACGCGGCGAAAGCCTGGAAAAGCTTCTCAAAGCCGGAAAGATCACCAGTGAAGCCAAGCTGCGCTCTCTGGTCATGCCGCTGCTGGACGGCTTGAAGGTCGTCCACGAGGCCGGCTTCATCCATCGCGACATCAAGCCGGACAACATTTACCTGCGCGAGAGCGGCACACCGGTGCTGCTGGATTTCGGCTCCGCACGGCGAGCCATCGGCGTCGCGACACGGACATTGACGGCACTGGTGACGCCGGGTTATGCACCCTTCGAGCAGTACGATACGTCCACAGTGGGGGAGAAAAAGCAGGGGCCGTGGACCGACATCTATTCCCTGGGCGCGACCCTCTACCGCGCGATCACGGGATCCGGTCCGCCCGATGCCATGGGCCGCGTCAACGCGGTCATGGGCGGTACGGATATTCTCAAGCCTGCCAGCGAAGCCGCATCGGGGGATTACTCCCCCGGCTTTCTCGCCGCCATCGACTGGGCGTTGGAATTCCTACCGGAGAACCGGCCCCAGTCCGTCGACGAGTGGCGGGTGGTGCTGGCGGGACGCGCTACTCGTCCGGCGCCGACGGTAGTCCCCAACGTAACCACCGACTTCGCCCGCGCCGCGCCCACCGAGGTGCGCACCCGGATCGCGGATCCCACCAGCGGGCGCGACAGCGCCGCAGCCAGCGCAGGCGGCAACCGCTCAGGCACCGGCTCCGGGAACTCCGGCGCGCCGCCTTCGTCCAGGAAGTCCGCTGGAGCATCGGCCACGCCCAAGGGCGGCGGCGCCGAGGGCTTGGTCGCCACCGATCGCATCGCGCCTCCGACACCAGCCAGGGGCAATAGCGACCCGGAGCGAAAACGTCGTGACGGTGCCAGCCTTGGTCGCCGGACCGCGGAAGTGGCCGCCGTGGTGCTGATCATCGCCGCCATGGGCGCATGGTATTTTCTTACTCAGCCATCCAATCGGCCGCTCCCGCAAAAAACCGTTGCTACGGTCGATGACACCCGAAGTACCGAGAAAGTGCCAAGCGCGGAATTGCTGGCCGCATCCAGGATTGCCGAGCAAAAAGTCGGTGCCGAAGTTCAGGCGAGGATTGACGAGCAGCGAACCCGCGAGCGGGCCGAGCAGGCAGCGGAACTCGCGGATGCGCGCGCGGCGGTGCAATACGAGCGCAATCGCGCCGACGTCGAACGGCTGCTGCGCGAAGCGACGGCGGACCTGGCTGCGGACAGGCTCACCACACCCGTGGACGACAACGCTTTCTCGCGATTTCGCGCGGTGCTCGCCATGGATCCCGCCAACGACGCGGCACTGGAAGGACTGCACGGCATTCTGACGCGCTATCTGGTGCTGGCGAAGGCGGCGGCGAACGAAAACAATTTTGATCTTGCCAGCAGATATCTGAACAAGGCCGGCGCCGTCAGCCCCGGCGCCGAAAGTATTGCGGCCGCGCGAGTAGCGCTCGATAAGCGTCAGAAGGCCAACGACGAAGAGCAGCTACGCATCGAAACCGAAGCACGTCGAGCGGCGGAGGAAGAGCGCCAGCTCATGGAGGCCGCGCGCCGTGCCACCGAAGAGGAGCGAAAGCGTCTGGAAACTGCGCGACTGGCGGCGGAAGAAGAGCGGCGCAGCATAAAGGCCGAGCGCCAAGCCGAGATCGAACGACAGCGACGCGAGCAGGAAGCCATCGTGACAGCGAAGCTCGAGGCGGACTTCAAGAAATCACAGCAAATCGCCGCACTGCTGGGGGCGGCGGAAGAAGCGTTCGAGGCTGATCGGCTGATCTCGCCAAGCGGCGACAATGCCTTCGCCGGATACAAGGCCGTGCTCGCCATTGATCCACGCAATTCGGACGCCGATGCCGGCATTCGACGCATCGCCGGTCACCACGTGCAGCTCGCCATAGAAGAAATCGCAGCCTATCGGTTCGACCAGGCCGAGTCGTTGATCGACCAGGCCGACACCATCTACGCCGGCATTCCCGGCATCGCGCCGGCGAGACAGAAGCTGCGCGCTGGCCGGGCCGCCTACGATGGTAGGCGCCCCAACACGAAGCCGCCGTTTCGAATGACCATGCTACCGGTGACCGGCGCCAATAGTTGTGGTATCGACGGCCTGACACTCGAGGTCGAAAAAATCGGTACTGGGTATTTGCAACGGGACGCAGATCTGGATTATGTTCCCACGTTCGCGGATCTGAATGATAGCTGGCAGGATTCCGGCATCAACAAGGAACCGCGCGCCGGACGCCTGTACGTTCTCGGCCGCAAAGAGAAGCTCGACGCTGGGTTGATGTACTGGTACAGCGCAGTGGGCACGCAGTGCTTCAAAGTTCACGTCGATGCCTACCTGGTCGACCTGCAAACACGAACGGTCTACGCCGAAGAAGGGCCGAAGTCGAATATACGAGACTTGACGCAATCCCTGATCGAGCAGTTCAAGAACGGTAGACGGGCACTCGCCGGATCTCCCTGACGCCATCTCCTGCTTCCAGCACAGCGTGTCGGCTGGTAGCGACAGGAAGATGCGCAGGCCATCGACACAGATGGCATCGACGTCACCAAATACCAACAGAGTTTGAACTCAACACTTTGTCTCGACTCGAGTTGGGTCGCGCGAATCCCCCTACATGCCACGCAGTCACTGGCTTTCACCGCCACGGTGGCGTTGCTGGCATACAAATTGCCTCATTCGGGGTGGACATCTCGCCAAACCGGGAAAGCCGCAAAAGGCCCGGGGAAATCTGGCGCGATGATCGTTGCAACTTGAGGAACGAGGAGAAAACAATGGGAAAGCAAACAGCACTGGCCATATGTCTGGCCGTCTTCGCCGCCGCATCCATGGCCGCGCTGCCGACATTCGATGAGGTGGATACGAACGGTGACGGCAAGATCACCCTGAAGGAAGCGTCCACCCACGAGGGCCTGGCGGCAGCCTTCGACAAGGCCGACGTGGATCGAGACGGGCTGCTTTCCAAAGCAGAGTATCAAAAGCTGACTTCGAAGAGCTGAAGCCGAGCAGGGTGACGGGCTTGGAGCGCAGGCAACCTGACCCGGAGTCGGGCCCCGTGCGCTCGCCGGCGACGGGATGCCGTTGCTCCGAGCCCGTCACGCCCGCCGTGAGCTCAGTCGGTCAATAATGCGCCGGCGTGCCGATCGGGCAGACTCTCCTTGCCAGCGACTTTGCACAGCAGTTTTCCCGGGCGCGCCAGGCGTTCGATCAGATGATTCAACACCAGCATTGCCGGAAGCTCATCGGCGTGAATGGATGCCTGGAAGTACGCTTTGGGCCGCACCCCTTCGGCCCCGAAACGCAGCACATGGAGGCTGCGCTCGGTGCCCGGACTCATGGCGGGCAGAACGATGCGCTCGCGCCTGACGCGATTCGAAACGCCATTCGAATCACGGATGAGTTGCTCCCCCTGCTGGTGCCGGCACGCCGCAATGTACCATGCCTTGTTGCCGATCACGCTTTGCCGTAAGCTGCGCGCCGGTCGACATCGTTACTCGGTTAAGCAGGAGTCCTGGGAGTCTACACAGGGTCATGATCAAAGCCATCACATTCGATCTGTGGGACACCGTCATCCACGATGATTCCGATGAAGCCAAGCGCGCGGCGCAAGGGTTATCGTCGAAGAAGAACGCTCGCCGGGAGCTGGCACTGGCGGTGCTCGCCCGCCACGGGCCCGTGGACGAATCGGCACTGGGGATCGCCTACGACACCATGGAGGCCGCGTTCAATCACGTGTGGCACGACCAGCACGTGACCTGGACGGTGGGCGAGCGCGTCTCGGTGCTGCTGGAAGGCCTCGGCCGCACGCTGCCCGACAACCATCGCGAGGAGCTGGTGCGCGGCCTGGAAGAGATGGAGGTGACGGTGCCTCCCAACCCCATCGACGGGATCGCCGAGGCCATCGCCGCCCTCGCCGGCTCGTACAAGCTGGGGGTGGTTTCCGATGCCATCTATTCCCCGGGCCGCTGCCTTCGCCAATGGCTGGAGATGCACGATCTGATACAGCATTTTGACGGCTTCGCCTTTTCCGACGAAGTCGGTCACTCGAAACCCCATCGCGACATGTTCGCCTCGGTCGCATTGCAGCTTGGTGTAGAGATCCACGACATGCTGCACATCGGTGATCGCGATCACAACGACATCAAGGGCCCCCACGCCCTCGGCATGAAGGCCGTGTTGTTCACCGCGACGCGGGACCGCGACAAAGACAACACGACGGCCGATGCGGTCTGCGCACGGGCCGCGGATCTGCCCGACACCGTTCATCGCGTCGACGGCGGCTAGGCTGTTGAAATGAGCAATCATCCGAACTTTCTGGTCATCGACGGATACCGGCGGGACGGGCGCGAGGAGCTCCAGGCCGGCGGCGCGACCCCGGCCGGCGAGCTTTATTCGCAAATGCTCATGAAATGTCACCCGGGCTGCAGCGTGGACATCGTGTACCCGGCAGACGCCGGCGATTCGCTCCCCAGCGGGGCTGCGTTGGAAGCCTACGATGGCCTGGCCTGGACCGGATCCAGTCTGACGGTGTACGCCGACGACCCGGCCGTAACACCACAGATCGCGCTGGCCCGCGCCGCCTTCGAGGCGAAAGTGCCGAGCTTCGGAAGCTGCTGGGCGGCACAGATCGGCGTCGTCGCCGCCGGCGGCCTGTGTGCCGCCAATCCTCGCGGCCGTGAAATGGGGATTGCCCGCAAGATCACCCTGACCCCCGAAGGCCGCGCCCACCCCCTGTATATCGGCAAGCCCAGCGTCTTCGATGCCTTCATCAGCCACGAAGACGAGTGCACGCACCTGCCGCCGGGGGCCGTGTCGCTGGCCGGCAATGCTTTCACCAGGGTCCAGGCGGTGGCGATCACCCACAAGGGTGGCACCATCTGGGCGGTGCAGTATCACCCGGAATACGATCTGCACGAGATCGCCCGCCTCACCTACTGCCGCATCGAGCGGCTGACCAAGATGGGTTTCTTCGCCGATACCGACGCCGCCCACGATTACATCAACAAGCTGGAAGCCCTGCACCAGGACCCCGGACGGCGGGATCTCGCCTGGCTGCTGGGCATAGACGCCGATATCACCAATGCGGACGTGCGCCAGGCCGAGGTGCGCAACTGGATCGAGCAGCTGGTGCTGCCGAACATGCGTTATTAGCCCGACCTACGTTTTTTGCAGCACCGACTCCAGGGCCAGCACGTTCTCCAGCAGATGATCGCAGTGGGACTCGAGAAGGTCGAGGGTGCCGGTGCCGCTCAAGACTCCAACCACCAGCCCGGCGCCGGCGGCGCGTCCCATGTGTAGATCGTGTAGCGTGTCACCCACCACCATGATGTCGGCGGGTTCGAGGCTGAGCCGATCGCAGAAGGCGGCAACCATCCCCGGGCCGGGCTTTTCACCGAAACCGCTGTCATAACCGCAGACGAAACTGAAAAAATCGCCGATCCGGAGCAGCGACACGGTGGTGCGGGCCAGCGCCTCGCTGTCCATGGTGGCGATGCCCAGATGCAACCCGCGCTCGGTCAGTCGCGTGAATAAGGCCGCCAGATCGCCCACCGGCACCGCACGTGCAGCCGCCTCACGGGCAAATATTCCCTCCAGCCGCGTGACCAGCTGCATTGCATCGTCGAGGCCGCACGCTTGCGCCCACAGGCGGGCGATATCGGCATTGGTGCCGGATGCCAGCGCCAGCCCGGGCTTGCACCGCCCGGTCCGGTGATCGTACCCGCCGATGGCCAGTAATCGATCGGCGAGCTCCGGTTGGCCGGCGTCGCGGCTCACGATCTCCGCCGCGCTTCGATAGGCGGGCATCCAGGTAGCATGAAAATCCAACAGCGTGCCGTCCTTGTCGAACAGAATCCCCTTGATAGCCACGATTGCGCTTCGAATCTCGCGGGAAAACGCTAACGGCGCGTTGCGTACAGGAACGTCGCCTGCCCCACATGCACGCGTTCGGCGTCATGGTCGGCGACGAAGTCTTCCAATTCTCCGCGATCGTCCATGCCACGCACGCGTTCCTCTACCCGGGCCAGCTCTTCGGGGGTCAGCATCGCCCAGACAGAATCCCCGGCGCGCCATGTCGCATCCAGCGGTCCCCGCGGATCGAAGTAGCTGCTTCCCTGCAAGATCGCGTCGCTGGGCACGAAGCGCCCGCACGGATCGAATCCGCAGTCGGCGATCAAGCTCTCCAGCTCGACCAGCGGCACGTGGCGCTCGATCATGCGTTCCGCGATCGGCTCGATGAGCGAGAAGAACCACCAACCACGGCGCAGTTGCTCGTGGCTGCAAATATTCACCACCAGAGCGCCGCCGGGACGCAGCACCCGGGCGAACTCGCCGATGACCTTGCGGGTCAGAGGCCACACCTCGGCGGCATGGTCCGGCAGATGGTGCAACACCTGGTTGATCATGACCGCGTCCACGCTGGTGTCGTCCAGGGGCAGGCTTTCGATGGCGGCGCGGTGAAACGTGACCCGCCCCGCCGCTTCCGCATCCTCGAGCTTGGCTCTGGCGACCCCCAACATGCCTTCGTTCATGTCGATGGCTTCGACACGCGCCACGTGACCAACCAGCGCCAGAGAGTAGCTGCCAGTCCCGCAGCCGGCGTCGACCAGAATCTGCTCCGCCAATGGCCGGCCGCCCCGGGCCAGGCAGCCCAGAATGATCTCGATGCCAATCGGTTCGCGTGTCGCATCGTAGTGAGCGGAGGTGGCGGTGTAATTCTCATAACTGCTCATGTCTTTGAGAGATCCGTGCGTGAAAGCCGAGATGTTAGAGGGACGCCATGAAAATTACACCGCATATATTACAATAGCGCCCCATGAATAATTCGAGATTCCAGGGCACCGCTTCTTACCTGGCCACCGTGCCGTGAAAGTCTGGGACGTCCGCGAGTTCAGAAATCTGGACGACAGCGTGGAAATCGGCACACGAAACATCAAAATCGCGTTACGGCGTCTGCGTTAATTCGCCCGCCAAGGTGCCGCCGAAGAGTTGGATCTCGATGACACGATTCGCTCCACGGCGCGCAACGCCGGCATGCTCGATCTGAAACTGTTGCCAGAACGGCACAATCACGTGAAAGTGTTGTTGTTTCTCGACGTCGGCGGCTCGATGGACGAGCATGTGTACTCATGCCAGGAACTTTTCTCCGCGGCACGCTCGGAGTTCAAACATCTGGAGTACTACTACTTCCACAACTTCGTCTACGAATCCGTTTGGAAAGACAACAGGCGGCGCATCCGCGAGCGCCTTCCCACCTATGACCTGATGCACACCTACGGCAGCGATCACAAGCTGATTTTCATCGGTGACGCATCCATGAGTCCCTACGAGATCATTCATCCCGGGGCAGCGTCGAGCATTGGAACCAGGAGCCTGGCGCCGTGTGGATGGGCAGACTGCTGCACAACTATCCCAATGCCATCTGGCTCAATCCAGAACCGCTTCAGCGCTGGGAATATACCCCCTCGATCGGTATCACGCGGAAGATCATGAACGAGCGCATGTTCCTGCTGACCCTGGCGGGGCTGGATCAGGGCATCAGGGAGCTGCAGAAAGCCGGTAGCGGAATCCCCGCTTAGTCCGTAGGTTCGGCTGAGCGAAGCGAGGCCCAACACACAAGCTGAAATGTTGGGCTTCGCTTCGCTCAGCCCAACCTACCCTTCTAGAAGAGTCCGTCGATCTCGCCCTTCTCGTTGACGTGGATCGCTTCCGCGGCTGGGACCCGCGGCAATCCCGGCATGGTCATCATTTCTCCGCACATCGCCACCACGAACTCGGCGCCGGCGGACAGACGCAGTTCCCGGATGGGGATGACGTGGCCTTCGGGCGCGCCCTTGGCAGCGGCGTCGGTGCTGAAGCTGTACTGCGTTTTCGCCATGCACACGGGGAAATGCCCGTAACTCTCCTGGAGCTGCGCGAAGCGGTTGCGCACCGCCTGCTCGGCGCTGACATCGGCGGCGCGGTAAATTTCCGTGGCGATGGTCGTCACTTTATCCCAAAGGCTCATGTCGTCGGGATAGAGCGGTTTGAAAGACGCGACCCCGGAATCCACCAACTCCACGACCTGGCGTGCGAGCTCCTCGGTTCCGGCACCACCATCGGCCCAATGGGAAGCGACGATGGCCTTGGTGCCGTGCTCGGCGGCAATCTCGGCGACGACCTTCATCTCCGCCGGCGTGTCCGAGATGAACTGATTGATGGCGACCACCACCGGCACACCAAAACGTTTCAAGTTTTCGATATGGCGAATCATGTTGGCACAACCGGCGCGCACCGCGTCGATGTTCTCCTCCTTCAGATCGCCCATGGCGACACCACCGTGCATCTTCAATGCCCGCAGGGTTGCCACCAGCACCACGGCGTTAGGCTCCAGTCCCGCTTTGCGGCACTTGATGTCGAAGAATTTCTCGGCGCCCAGATCCGCGCCGAAGCCGGCTTCGGTCACCACGTAGTCGGCAAGCTTGAGCGATGTCTTGGTCGCCACCACCGAGTTACAGCCGTGGGCGATATTCGCGAAGGGTCCGCCGTGGATGATGGCGGGATTGTTCTCCAGAGTCTGCACCAGGTTCGGTTGCAGCGCGTCACGCAACAACACCGTCATGGATCCGTCGGCCTTCAGCTCGCGGGCCGTCACCGGTGATCGATCGCGGGTTTGAGCGACCACGATGTTACCGAGTCGACGCTGCAGATCCTCGACATTGTCGGCCAGGCAAAAGATCGCCATGACCTCGGACGCCACTGTGATGTCGAATCCGTCCTGGCGCGGAAATCCGTTACCGATCCCACCCAATGCGCATACCGTATTGCGCAGAGCGCGATCGTTCATGTCCACTACCCGTCGCCAGGAGACGCGGCGCGCGTCCAGCCCCAGCGCGTTGCCCCAGTGAATGTGATTGTCCAGCATCGCGGCGAGGAGATTGTTGGCCGCGCCGATAGCGTGAAAATCCCCGGTGAAGTGCAGATTGATGTCCTCCATGGGCACCACCTGGGCGTAACCGCCACCGGCCGCCCCACCCTTCATGCCAAAGCACGGTCCCAGACTCGGCTCGCGCAAGCACACCAGGGACTGCTTGCCCAAGCGGTTGAGAGCATCGCTCAAACCCACCGAAGTCGTGGTCTTGCCTTCGCCCGCGGGGGTCGGCGTGATCGCCGTGACCAGGATCAACTTGCCGTTGGGCCGGCTCTGCAGAGAGGCGACGAAATCGTGGGACAACTTTGCCTTGGTGGGCCCGTAGGCCAGCATCGCATCCTCCGGAACACCGAGCTTCTCGCCGATGGCTCGAATGGGTAACAAGCTCGCCGCTCGGGCAATCTCGATGTCACTCTTTACTGTCGCCACTTGCGCAATCCTCCCCGTGATATCGCCGCGCGCCGGTTTCGGCGCGCGCAGTATACAGTATCCGGTATACCAGACCCATGGCGTCAACGGGCGGGGAACAGTGGTATGAGCGGAACCTTCTCGGGCGCGGGACTCCATCGGCTGCTGTCCCGGCCGGCGGCGAGTGTATGACCGCTCCCTTTCCGTCAATTCCAGCCCGTCACTACGGGCAAACAGCGTCTACACTCCAGTATTGGCCGATCGGGCAAAATTCCCGAATCGGTACCCAGGGGAAGTATCTTGCTGCGGTTCGGGGTAACATGCTTTGTAAGCATGAGGTAATGCGCCCCGGGGGGCTGGACTCGACAGGAAATCGAGACCCCGGGACAGGGAGGCGGACCATGACTCAGCGAACATCGGACGATCGCGGCGACGGGGATCCGGCGGAGACCTTGGACCAACAAATGGCTGCACGGAAATCTTCTTCCGGGGAGGCCCGGCCGCTGTCGGCGGCCGCCGACGCCAGGCACGATGCCGCTCGCGAGCATGGCTCCGACGACACCCAGCCGGGGTATCGGCATACGGGGCAGAAAGGCCGGCCCGTGGAGCACGGCCTGGGCCTGCCGGTGGAATCCATCCGCCGGCGGCTGGAACGGGTGGAGCGCCAGAATCGCTGGATGCGCCTCGGCTTCCTGCTGCTGCTGCTGCTGGGCGGTTATGCCGTTTCCGACCGGTTCGATCTCGACCAGGTGATCGTCAGGCAGACACTGATCGAGTCGCAGGAACTCAAGCTGATCGACAACGACGGCAATGCGCGATTGTTCCTGCGCATGTATTCGCGGGTTCCGGTGCTGCAAGTGCTGGACGCCACGGGCAGGCCGCGCATGTCGCTGGGTTTGCGCTTCGACGACACGCCCTTCATCGATCTTTCCGACGGCAAGGGCCGCACCCGCGCCACCTTCGAGATGACCGAAGAAGATACGCCCGCCATGCGGCTCATGGACGAGAACGGCAATACCACGTTCCGCATTAACTGATTGTTGCGGTGTCCGTTCGCCCCTGCCGGCCCGTTCCCAGCGGCCGGTCGGATGTGGGCATTGCCCCGCCATCGTTTACAATGATCGCCACACGCCCAGCAGGAAATTCAATCCCATGACGAATCCGGCTCGACGATGCTCGTACATCGCATTGGTCCTGATGGCCGCGCTCGGCCTGGCGGCCTGCGGCGACAGCGGCAAGGAGCTCCAAGAGCACTTCGATCGTGCCTTGGACTACCGTGACAGCGGCGACATGCGTGCCGCGGTCATCGAGCTCAAGAACGTGCTGCAGATCGATCCCGACCACGCCCAGGCCAGGTGGTTGCTGGGACGCACCTATGTCGCTCTGGGTGACGGCGCGAGCGCCGGCAAAGAGCTGGAGCGTGCCAGGGATCTCGGCTTTACGAACCCCGAGATGGAACGCGCCACGGTGCGTGCTCTGCTGTTGCAGGGACAATTCGACGACGCCCTCGCCGCGATCGAGCAAGCTTCCAGCAGCGAATTCGACGCCGGCTGGCTGGTACTGCGCGGGCAGGCACAGCTGGGGCGGCAGAATGTCAAAGATGCAAAGCAGGCCTTCGATGCCGCGCTGAAAAGCGACCCCTCGAACGTGAATGCGCGCCGCGGACTGGCGCGCATCGGACTCATGGGAGGCGATACTCAAGCTGCGGAACAACAGCTGAACAAGGCGCTGGAGTCCGCCAGGGACGACAGCCAGACCTGGATCCTCAAGGGTGAGCTGGAGCTGTCGCTGGCAAAACCGGAAACGGCACAAGCCTCCTTCGAGAGTGCGCTTGCGCTGTCACCCACCAGCGCGGCGGCACGCATGGGCGTCGTCAGGGCGATGCTCGCCCAGGGCAAGAGCGACGAGGCGGCCGAGCACATCGACATCCTCGCCAAGGCAGGCCCCAATCACCCGTTGGTGAATTACTTGAAAGCGCTGGCGGCGCGACAGCGCAACGATCTCGACAGCGCTCAAGCGGCGCTGCGCGAAGTGCTGCGGGTAGCCCCCAACCATGCACCCAGCCTGCTCCAGGCCGGACAAATTCATTATATGCGACGGGAATTCGAGCAGGCCCGGGACGTGCTGCAGCGTTATCTCAGCCAGCTACCCAACAATCTCGGGGCAAAAAAGCTGCTCGCCGCTGTTTACATCGAGCTCAAACAGCCGCAGAAGGCGGTGGACCTGCTCGGGCCACTGGCGGCCCAGGCCCCCAACGATCCCCAGCTGCTGGCGATGCTCGGCACCGCCCACATGAGCCAGCGGAACTTTCAAACCGGCAGAAGCTTTCTGGGCCAGGCCGCGGAGCTGGCGCCAGAGGCCGCCGCCATTCGTACCCAGCTGGCGGTCAGTCATCTGGCAGCCGGTGACTCGGACGAGGCCATCACCGAGCTGGAAGCCGCGCTTGCCAGCGATCCGGCGTTCTCGCGCGCCGATGTGCTGCTGATTCTCACCCACTTCCAAAATCGCGAGTTCGACAAGGCGCTGGCCGCCGCCCGCACGCTGGTAGAGAAACAGCCGTCCAACGCGCGCGTACACAACCTGCTGGGCGCCGCCTACGAGGGCAAGAAGGAATACGCCTCAGCGCGCCAGAGCTACCGCAAGGCAGCCGAGCTCAATCCGGACTATGCCACGGCAGCGCTCAATCTGGCGCGCTTGGACCTCCGCGATGGAAAGCGTGACCAGGCCCGCGCCGCCTATGAGGCGATACTGGAGACCCACCAGGATCAGCCCGTGGCGCTGGTGGCACTTGCCAAGATGGCCAGCGACGATGGCCGTGCCCAGGAAGGCATCGCGCTGCTGGAGCGCGCCAGGGACAAGAATCCACGCGCCATCCAGGCGCGCCTGATACTGGCGAACTACCACCTTCGCCGGGGCAACGCCGCCGAGGCGCTGGCGCTGGCCAGTGAGGCCTACGGGATCTCGCCGCAACTGCCGGCTGCCGCCCTGCTCCTGGGCCGGGCCCAGATCGCAAGCGGCATGAGCGACGCCGCCATCAGCACTTTGAGTGAGCTGGCCGAGCGCTATCCGGATTCCGTCGACGTCCACATGCAGTTGGCATTGGCATACGGGCAGAAGCGCGACGTCGCCAACACCCGCAGAGCGCTGGACCGGGTGCTCGCGCTGCAGCCCGGCAATCCCCTGGCGACCCTGGGACTCGGCAATCTGGCCCTGCGCACGGGAAAGCTCGACGACGCCATGAAGATCGCCACTGGGCTCCAGCGGAGTCAGCCGAAATCACCGGCCGGATTCAGCCTGGCGGGCGACGTTCTGATGGCGAAAGGCGAGCCGCGCGAGGCAGCGTCCGCCTATGGCACGGCGCTGGACAAGGCCCCCGGGTCGGCCACGGTGCTGAAGCTCTATGCCGCCAGGAGCCGGGCTGGAGAATCGAATGCCGTCGGCACCCTGAGCGACTGGCTGGCCGCCCATCCTGGCGATGCCGCGGTGCGCCTTGCCTATGCGTCCACCCTGCACCAGAGCGGCAACAAGGCCCGCGCCGTTGCCGAGTACGAGCAGGTCCTGAAGTCCCAGCCTGGCAGCGTGCTGGCGCTCAACAATCTCGCCTGGTTGTACTTCGAAGACGGCGATTCCCGCGCCGTCGACCTCGCCCAGCGGGCCTACGATCGGGCCCCTGAACGCGCCGAGATCATCGATACCTACGGTTGGCTTCTGATCAAGGGAGGGCGCCTGGAAAAGGGCCTGAGCCTGCTGGAGAAAGCTGCCAAGCGCTCCCCGGAGAATGGTGATATTCGCTATCATCTAGCCACCGGGCTGACGGAGGTCGGTGAGAAGACCCGTGCCAGGCGGGAGCTGACCGCGCTGCTGGATTCCGGCAAAGAGTTTTCGGAGAAGGCGGCCGCCCAGGCTCTGCTGAAAGAGCTGAATTAAAGTGCCGAGGCGGCCGACCGGGCTTGGGGCACGCTTGTTCGGCCGCGGCAAGGCCGGTCCCAGGTCCGCTGATTCGAAGGATTTCAACCGGCTGCGCAGCAACGGGCTGTTGAACTCCGGGGATCGGTCGGACTACAATCGCCCGGCATACGCTTGGGAATATTCCAGGCAAACACGACACCTGAAGCATCTAAGAGCGCCGACTACGTGACCCCAAAGGGCGCGACAGCGAGGCGCCATGGAGGAGGCCCGGTAGACACGGCGCGGTCAACTGGCGAGTTGCGAGTCGCGTGCGATCGCGATTCGGGTCGGGCACAGCGTCCTACTCTCCGCACATCGCTGCCACTGACTCCCGGACCACCGCACATCTGCGTCCACCGGCACTGGAAACGGGTACGCCCGACATAACAACAGAAGGGTTCGCGATCGATGTCTGAAGAATCCCAAGCATTCGTTCGATTCGTCGACGTGCAGAAGAGCTATGACGGCGAAACGCTGGTGGTCACGAACCTCAACCTGGACATCGAGAAGGGTGAATTCGTCACGATGCTCGGGCCATCGGGCTCAGGCAAGACCACCTGCCTGATGATGCTGGCGGGATTCGAAACCGCCACCCACGGCGACATCTTCCTGGACGGAAAGCCCATCAACAACGTCGCGCCCCATAAGCGCGACATCGGCATGGTGTTCCAGAATTACGCGCTGTTCCCGCACATGACGGTGGCGGAGAATCTCGCTTTCCCTTTGGATGTACGCAAGATGTCCAAGAGCGAAACGGCGGAACGCGTGCAGCGCGTCCTCGACATGGTGGAGCTGGGCGCATTCGGCAATCGGCGCCCCAGCCAGCTCTCCGGCGGCCAACAGCAGCGCGTCGCTGTCGCCAGGGCGCTGGTCTTCGAGCCCAAGCTAATCCTCATGGACGAACCCCTCGGTGCCCTCGACAAGCAACTCCGAGAGCAGATGCAGTACGAGATCAAGCACATTCACGAGACCCTCGAGGTCACCGTGGTGTACGTCACCCACGATCAAAGCGAAGCGCTGACCATGTCCAACCGCATTGCGGTATTCAATGACGGCATCATTCAGCAGCTGGCGCCGCCGGAAGAGCTTTACGAGTTACCGGAAAATGCCTTCGTCGCCCAGTTCATCGGTGAGAACAATCGGCTGGTGGGCACGGTCACGGACTTCACCGGCAAGAACTGCACCGTCCAGGTCGAGGACGGCAGCACCATCGAGGCTCTGGCCATCAACGTGCGCAACACGGGCGAGAGATCCACATTGTCGCTGCGCCCGGAACGCGTGTACGTGCGGCCAGAACCCGGCAGTTGCCCGAACATCTTCGATGCCACCGTCGAAGAGCTCATTTATCTCGGCGATCACGTGCGCACCCGCGTCAGCTTGCTGGGCCACGACGATTTCGTCATCAAGGTTCCGAATTCCGCCGGCCATCAACACCTCAAGACTGGAGAAACCGTCAAGGTAGGATGGCAGGCAGAAGACTGCCGTGCGCTCGACTATCTGTGAGCGCGCGGTCAGAAAATGAAGACCAGGAAGTCGAGGATTGTAAGGAAACGAGGGAAAACGACCGCAAATCGCCAGCCATAACGGCAATCAGCCCGTTGCTGGCGGCAAAAAATAATTTAAATTTCAACGGAGACAGATCGCTATGAAGAGCTTCCGCAAAACACTCTATCTGGCCGTGGCCGGGGCCGCCGTCGGCATGGTCGCCGCTGCGCCCGTGCTGGCAGCCGAGTCCCTGACCGTGGTGTCCTGGGGCGGTGCCTACACCAACAGCCAGGTCCAGGCCTACCACAAGCCGTGGGAGAAGAAGACCGGCATCAAGATCAACTCGGAGGACTACAACGGTGGCCTCGCCCAGGTGAAGGCCCAGGTCGAGTCCGGCAATGTCGCCTGGGACCTGGTGGACGTGGAGCTATCCGACGCCGTACGTGGCTGCGACGAGGGGCTGCTCGAAGTGATCGACCCTTCCATCCTGCCGCCGGCGCCCGATGGCACCCCGGCCAAGGATGACTTCATCGAGGGCTCCCTGACCGAGTGTGCCGTCGGCCAGATCGTGTGGTCCACGGTCTACGCCTATGACAAGAGCAAATTCCCGGGTGCCAAGCCAACCACGTTCGCCGATTTCTTCGACGTGAAGAAGTTCCCGGGCAAGCGCGGCATGCGCAAGGGCCCGAAACCCCAACTCGAGTTCGCACTCATCGCCGACGGCGTGCCCGTCAATGAGGTCTACGAGGTGCTGGGCACGGCTGCCGGTATCGACCGGGCCTTCAGGAAGCTGGACTCCATCAAGTCCAGCGTGGTGTGGTGGGAAGCGGGCGCCCAGCCCCCGCAGCTGCTGGCCGACGGCGAGGTGGCCATGACCACCGCCTACAACGGGCGTCTTTTCAATGCCATCGTCAAGGAAGGCAAGCCCTTCGAGATCGTGTGGGACGGCCAGGTGTGGGATCTGGACCTGTGGGTCATTCCCAAGGGCAGCCCGAATCTGGCCAGTGCGCTGGAATTCATCGCCTACTCCACCGACACCAAGCGCAACTGGGACCAATCCAACTACATCTCCTACGGTCCGGTGCGCAAGTCCTCTCAGGCGATGCTGACCGCAAAGATGATGCCCCACATGCCCACTTCCCCGGCCAACTTCAAGAATGCCCTGCAGAACGACTGGCAATTCTGGGCCGACAACACCGACGAGCTGAACGAGCGCTTCGCCACCTGGCTGGCCAAGTAAAAGGCCGATCAGGCAAGCGTTGTTTTCCGGGGGCAGGCACCTGCCTGCCCCCGGCAATTTGGTCCAATTCTGACGGGTTGGGCACTGGGCGACGAGACGACAGGGAGGGGTACCGATGAAGACGCATCCAGTCAGTCCCTTTGCGGCGCACATCGCCGGCGCCGCGCTGCTGTCCTTCGCACTCGGCGCAGCCCAGGCAGCGCAACCGCTGACCGTGGTCTCATGGGGGGGCGCCTACACCCACAGCCAGGTGCAGGCCTACCACAAGCCCTTCAGCAAGCTGACCGGCATAGCCATCAGCTCGGAAGACTACAACGGCGGCCTGGCACAGATCCGCGTGCAGGCAGAATCGGGGAACGTGAAATGGGATCTGGTGGATCTGGAGCTTTCCGATGCCGTGCGCGGCTGCGACGATGGCCTGCTGGAAAGAATCGATCTCGGCATTCTGCCGCCGGCTCCGGACGGCACGCCGGCCAGCGAGGACTTCATCCCCGGCACCCTGACCGACTGTGCCGTGGGCGAGATCGTCTGGTCCACGGTGGTGGCGTTCGACAGAACGAAATTCGCGGACAAGCGCCCCTGGACCATCAAAGATTTTTTCAATGTCGCGGACTTCCCCGGCAAACGCGGCTTGCGTAAGAGCCCGCGGGTCAACCTCGAGTGGGCTCTGATGGCCGACGGGGTTCCCAACGATCAAGTTTACGAGGTGCTGGCCACCCGCGCGGGCGTGGATCGCGCCTTTGCCGTGCTCGACAGCATCAAGCCCCACGTGATCTGGTGGGAGACCGGCGCGCAGCCCCCGCAGCTGCTGGCCGACGGCGAGGTGGCCATGACCTCGGCCTACAACGGCCGTCTCTTTAACGCGATCTTCAAGGAGAAGAAGCCCTTCGTCATCATCTGGGATGGGCAGGTTTGGGACATCGATCTCTGGGGCATCGTCAAGGGCACCCCCAATCTGGCGGCGGCGTTGGAATTCATCAAGTTCGCCACCGACACCACCCGCCTGGCCGACCAGGCGAAGTACATTTCCTATGGCCCGGTGCGCCGTTCCTCCATGGACAGAGTGAACAAGAAAATGAAGCCGCACCTGCCGACTTCGCCGGACAACTTTGCGAATTCCCTGCAGAACGACTACCAATGGTGGGCGGATAACCAGCAGGAGATGGATGAACGCTTCACCGCCTGGCTGGCCCGCTGAAGGGGCGCACCCGCAGCAGCGGCCAGGCAACGAATAATCCAGGACCAGGCAGCATGGTAACGGCACGGCCATCGCAACCCACCGAGGTGCTCGGCGGCGCATCCCTGAAGTCCGCCCTGGCCCGCGCCGAGCGCAGGAACAAGCTGCGCGCCATGGCGCTGGTCGTGCCGCTGTTGCTGTTCATCGGCTTTGCCTTCCTGGCGCCCATCGTGCGCATGATGATCTACAGCTTCGACAATCCAGTGGTCCACGGGACCTTCCCCAAGACCCTGGCAGCGCTGGAGGCCTGGGACCCGGCCGGCGCACCCACACCCCCGGAAGCGGTGTACGCGGCCCTGGCCGCGGAAATTGCCCGGGCCGGCAAGAACCGCACCGTCGGCAGGGCCGCCACGCGGCTCAACTACGACATGGGTGGCATGCGCAGCCTGATGACCAAGACGGCGCGCAAGGTCGGGCGCATGCAGACCGGCCCCTTCATGGAGGGCCGCTGGAAAGACGCATTCCTCAAGATTTCAAACAAGTGGGGGGATCGCGAGGTCTGGGTAACGTTCAAGGAGGTCGGCAAGCGCTACACGGATGCTTTCTTTCTCAAGGCTCTGGATATGTCCAGGGACTGGGAGGGCAAGATCGTCGCCGAGCCCGAGAACCGGCAGCTGTATTTTCTCACCGGCGTGGATTCCGTCTGGGCGCGCACCTTCTGGATCAGCGCCCTGGTGACCATATTCTGCGTGCTGCTCGGCTATCCGGTGGCCTATCTGCTGGCCAATCTGCCCCTGCGCACCAGCAATCTACTCATGATCCTGGTGCTGCTGCCGTTCTGGACCTCGCTGCTGGTGCGCACCACCGCCTGGATAGTGGTGCTGCAGACCCAAGGGGTCTTGAACGACCTGCTGATATTTCTCAATGTCATCGACGAGCGCATCCAGCTCATCTTCAATCGCTTCGGCGTGCTGGTCGCCATGACCCATATACTGCTGCCGTTCATGATCCTGCCTATCTACAGCGTCATGAAGAACATCCCGCCGAGCTACGAGCGCGCCGCGCGATCCCTGGGTGCGACACCGTGGACCGCCTTCTGGCGGGTGTATTTCCCGCAGTCCCTGGCGGGCATCGGTGCCGGCGGGCTGCTGGTGTTCATCCTGGCGCTGGGCTATTACATCACCCCCGCTCTGGTGGGCGGGCCCACCGACCAGATGGTCAGCTACTTCATTGCCGATCACACCAACCGCTCGCTGAACTGGGGCCTGGCATCGGCTCTGGGAGGCTTCCTGCTGGCCGGCGTGCTCGTTGTTTACGTGCTGTACGACAAGATCGTCGGCATCGACAACATGAAGCTGGGGTAGGCAAATGATCAAGCTACTCGTCTACGCGTCGCTCCTGGTCTGCCTGGCAGTGGCTGTGCGCAGCTCTATCAAGGGCCTCAAAGCCCTCCCCCCCTACGTCGGTCCTCTGGGCAGAGCCTGGTTCATCGCATTTCGGGTCATCTGCGGCGCCATCCTGGTGTTCCTGATCACCCCGATTCTGGTGATCATTCCGCTGTCGTTCAATGCCGAGCCCTACTTCACCTATCCCATGCCCGGCTTCAGCCTGCGTTGGTACGAGGATTTCTTCATCGGTGAGCAAAGCAGTGTCTGGCACCTGGCCATCAAGAACAGCATCATCATCGGCATTTTCGCCACCCTGATCTCGGTCAGCCTCGGCACCGTCGCGGCGGTGGGCCTGAGCAACAGCCGCTTGCCTTTCAAGACCCTGCTCATGGGAATTCTCATCTCACCCATGATCGTGCCCCTGGTGATCACCGCCGTCGGCATGTACTTTTTCTACTCCCAGCTCGGTTTCACGCCGCGCCAGCTGAACAACATCTGGGATGGCCTGCACCTGCTGCCGATCATCATGGCCCACGCCGCCCTGGGCACACCCTTCGTGGTCATTACCGTGACCGCGACCCTGGTGGGCTTCGATCAGAGTCTCACCCGTGCATCCGCGAGCCTCGGCGCGGATGGCGTGCGGACCTTTTTCAAGATAACCGTGCCGCTGGTGTTGCCGGGCATGATTTCCGGGGCCCTGTTCGCATTCATCACCTCCTTCGACGAGGTGGTGGTGGTGCTGTTCCTGGCCGGCGTCGAGGAGTACACCATTCCGAGACGCATGTTCTCCGGCATTCGCGAACAGATCAGTCCGACCATTCTGGCGGTCGCCACGATTCTGGTGATTCTCTCCATTTTCCTCCTGACTACGCTGGAGCTGCTGAGAAGACGCAACGAGCGCATGCGGGGATTGACACCGGCCTGACAAGGGGGGTCATGTGCTGAAAAATATCCTGGTGGCGACCGATGCGTCGCCCGCCGCCAATCGCGCCATCAATCTTGCCGCCGATATGGCCGGCAGGTACGGCGCCACGCTGCATCTGGTCTACGCGGTACGTGAGATGCAGCTGCCGCCCGAGCTCAAGAAGATGGCGGAGGTGGAAAAAATCGCCGGCGCCCGATCCGACGTCCTCGACTTCGTCGGCCGGAAAATCCTCGGCGACGCGGAATCCCGGGCCATGAAAAAGGGCGCGACCAAAGTCACATCTTCCCTGGAGCACGGCGACCCGGCGACCGTCATCCTGCGCTACGCGAAACGGCGCAAGGCCGACTTAATCGTTCTCGGCACCCGGGGCCTCGGTCAGGTCAAGGGTATGCTCATGGGCAGCGTGTCGCGCAAGGTCACGAATCTGTCCGACATCAGCTGCCTGATCATTCGTTGAATCGCGAGTAGGTGCGAGCGTGGTCCGCACCACGCTGATTGTCGCGTCGGTGTTGATACTGCTGGGCCTGGGATGGATGACCGCCCGGTGGGCACGGCTCAACTTCGTGCCTTCACCGGCCCCAATCGCGATCCCTGCCGACGCCTTCGTGCGGCATGCGGGATACGAGCAGTCGGCGACAAAGGCCATCGAGGCATTCGACGCGTTGCCCGCCCATCGGCGCCAGGCGCTGGTCGAAAATCTTCGCACCAATCTCGGCGATCTTCATGAGGAGCTCATCCGGCTCAACGCATCCCGATTGACCATTCTGTGCATCGGCGAGCGCCACATGGCCACCACGCGACGCTTTCTGGCCGAGGTCGTGCTTCCCGCGTTGACCATCGACGTATTGCTCCTGGAGACGCCCAGCAACGCGTTGCCGGAAATCATGAGCCGAATCGACGCGGGCCTTGCCGAGGTGGATTTGCTGGACGCGGACATCGCCGCCATCGTGCGTTCGGTGCGAGGCAGCAATCCCGACATCGTGATCGCCGGCATCGACGAGACGGCCACCCAGAAAGCTCAGCGCGTGCACCGAAAGCGGGGTTCCAGGGACATTTCCATCACCGGCAACCTGCGCAGCCACATCCGGCGCGGCAAGCGCCACGCGGTGCTTTTCGGCGCCCTGCACTGCGCCGACCAACCCAATTGGATGTACCGGCGGGTTCGCCTGGGCGAGCATCGGGTCAAGCGCGAGGAGATACGCAATATCAATGTCATCGGCGAGCATCAGGACGGACCCGTGGAGGCGTTCCTGGTATTCATCCACGCCATCGGCATCGAGCGCAGGAACTTCCTGATCGCCGACCCCGGGGCTCTCGATGGGCTGATTTATGCCTGGTTTCCCGACCTGACCAGAAGTTTTCTGCGCTTCGAGGCCGTTATCGTGTTCCAGGAACACCCCCACAGCCATTCTCGCGCCACGCATGGGTCGCTAGAATCGCTACCTGGGCGTCTGATGTGGATTGGCAGTTGATGATTTTCGATTGCGGCGGCGTGCTGGTGGACAGCGAACCCATCGCCAACCGCATCATGGCGGATGTGCTCACGGAGAACGGACTGCCCATGACCGCGGAAGACTGCTTCGAGCACTTCCTGGGCCGCACCATGAGCGATTGTGTGCGCATCCTGGCGACCCGGTTCGGCCATACGGCCGCCACGGACTTCGCCGACCACGTCCGCCAACGCACCCTGGCCGCGCTGGGCAAGGGAATCGAACCGGTGCCAGGCATCGCGGCAGCGCTTGCACGCATCCCGGTACCCATGTGCGTGGCCTCCAGCGGCCAGCTGGTGAAGATGCGCACCACCCTGGGCGCTACCGGCCTGCTGAGCCGCTTCGAGGATCGCCTGTTCAGCGCCGCAGAAATGGCGCGGGGCAAACCCCACCCGGATATCTTCCTGCACGCGGCCAGGGAAATGGGCGCCGAGCCCGGATCCTGCGCCGTCGTCGAGGACTCGCCGGTGGGTGTGCAGGCCGGCATCGCCGCCGGCATGACGGTTTTCGGATACGCGGCGCTCAGCGACGCGCACGCGCTGTCTGCCGCCGGCGCCCAAGTCTTCACCCACATGCAGGAGCTACCGACCCTGCTCGAACGCGGCATGTCTTGTCGTTAAGGATTGAGCCATTGACTATCGATGTGCATCTCGAAGCCCAGTACAATGCCCGCGCCGCGGTCCCCGAGCACGTGGAAATTCAGGCCGACTGGCAGCGCCGCAGCGAACGGCTACGCGCCACCCGCGACTGCAAGCTGGACCTGGCCTACGGGGACGGCGAACGCCACAAGCTCGACCTTTTCACGGCCGATGCCAGCAACGGACCGTTGCAGATGTTCCTGCACGGCGGCTACTGGCAGCGCGGCGATCGACGCGCCAATCACTTCGTCGCCGAGGGTCTGTGTGCCCACGGGGTCAATGTGGCCATGGTCGGCTATGATCTGTGCCCGTCGGTGACCCTCGACGACATCGTCGCGCAAACCCGCGCCGCCCTGGCCTGGCTGTGGCGAAACGCCGATGCGCTGGGCTTCGATGCCGGCCGCATCCAGGTATGCGGCCATTCCGCCGGCGGTCACCTGGCCGCCATGCTCATGGCCACCCACTGGCCCGGCCAGGGCGCCGATCTGCCGGTCGATGCGATCCACAGCGGCCTGGCCATCAGCGGTTTGTACCAGCTCGAGCCCCTGCGCCACACCAGCCTCAATGAGGCCCTCGCCATGGACGCCGAGACCGCCACACGCAACAGCCCCGCGTCGCTGCCGGGAACCGGCAGCGCGCCCTTCACCGCCGCCGTAGGCGGCCTGGAGAGCGCCGAATTTCACCGCCAGGCCGCGACCCTGGCGGAGCGGTGGCGGGACCGGAGCGGCGCCGTGGACATTCTGAACGTACCCGGCACCAATCATTTCACCATCCTCGAGCAGCTGGCCCGGCAGGGGGTGCTCCTGGAACGTGCCCTGGCCCTGCTGGAGCAGCAATAACGCCACCTGTCGACGGGCTTAACTATCTGAGAAACATTCTGGGAATAGTTCACAACTACCTAATTCAACGAGATTTTATCTCCGATACAGACGCCGGGGTGTGAATAGGAATGTCGGTATTCTTTACACGGCGGCGCGACGCCGGCCGGGCGCCCCCACTAAGTCCTTGAATTTGCAGCGAGCGCCGGGGATGGCCCCAAACTTGCAAGTCCCGTGTACCCGGCACGACGGGTTGTGGAACGGCGCTCGGTAGTCCCTGCCTCAGAAGCTCCGCACGTTGGTGGCCACCGGGTCCCACAGGCGAGTTGACCAGCAGCTCTCGCCGCAAGGGTGGCCGTCCATTTCCTGCTCGTGCCGGGCCTTCTCGATAGATCCTTTAATTTGCCCCCATTCAATTTACTGTGAACGACGCCGCAGACCCGGCGCTCGGCGCCCTGGCAACGTTAAAGATCCGGCCGCAAGTCCACGATAAACCCCATGAAATACACAGTCCTGGTTGTGGGAGTCTGTTCGTGCCGGCAATTTTCATTCTGTGCCTTGTGCTGCAAGTCGTCCTGGTGGTGCACGCCATTCACCGCCACCGCCGGGACGGGTGGCTGCTGCTGCTCGTCATGCTCCCGGGCGTTGGCGCCCTGTTGTACCTGCTGCTGACTATCTGGGACACGGTTCTTCGCTGGGCCCGCGTGCCTGCCTCACCAGTGATGGACCCGGGGCGCGAGCTGCACCGCCGCCGCGCAACCCTGGCGGTCTCCGACAACCTGCTCAATCGCCTGGCCCTGGCCCTTGCCTGCCTCAAGCACGGCCGTTACGGCGAAGCCGCCGAGCTGTTCGAGAACCTGGACGCCGGCGAGTGTCACGACGACCCGCTGATCCTCCTGGGACTGGCCCGGTCACGATTCGCTCTGGAACAATTCAAGGGGGCGAAGCAGTCCCTGGACCGCCTCATCGCCGCGAATCCGAACTTCCGCTCCGAGACCGGACACCTGCTCTACGCGCGTAGCCTGGAAGCTCTAGGGGAAGTGCGGGACGCGCTGCACGAGTACGAAGTGCTGACCTCCTACTCGCCGGCGCCGGAAGCGCTTTGCCGCCGGGCCCTGCTGCTGACCAACCTCGGGCGCCCCGGTGAAGCGAAGGCTCTCTATCAGACCCTGCTCGAGCGTCTGCGCCGGGCGCCACGAAAGGTCGCTCGACTCCACCACCAGTGGATCACCCTGGCGGAACGGGAGATCGCCGCCCTTCCCGCTTGACGGGTTGCCGTCAGCGGATGCCTCCCGGCGAGGGGGCCGAAGCGTGCTGGCGATAGCGGGAGCCGACACTCACCGTCTGGCTCAAGCTCTGATTGGCGCTCGCCGACAATTCCACGCCCCGCGCAGGCGTCGTGGCAGCGGTAGGCAGGAGTAAAAAGTACAGGCACAGCAAAGCCAGCCACAGCGCGAAGGCCCGGGACGGCGCCACCGGGGGCAGGCCCTTGATCATGACGGGCTTATGGTTCAAACCTTTACTGAGTGTGTCGATCATCGGTTTGGCACATTCTCGCGCCTGGCGACTGCGCGTGAATGAAGTGTGGACAACGATTGCGGTTCCGGTCCAGCCAGCCAGGCGGGCAATGGAGTCGAACTGTGACGGAATCCACCCGGATACTGTGATGCATCAGACATTGAGTCGCAGGGAGCGCGCCGCGACCCATGCGTGATTTGCCCGACCTGGAGCTGCTGCTCGGCTCCGCGATCCCCATCATCGTCATCGAGACCCACGAGGAAGGCCGGGTTATCGAGCTGTTCCGCCAGACCCTGGTACGGGCCCCCAAGCCCTTCTTTCACTGGACGGTGACCGATGGCCTGCGACGCCTGGACCGCGGCTTCAATGGGCCGTCCGAGCTTCGGGAACCGACGGAGGTGCTGCTGGAAATCAAGACGGCCCGGGAACCGGCCATCTATCTGTTGTCGGACTTTCACCCCTATCTGGAGGACCCTGTGCACGTGCGCCTGCTCAGGGACATCGCCCAGAAACGGCTGCTGCTCGGGCACACGGTGGTTCTGGTGTCCCACGCTGTTGCGATTCCGCCAGAGCTGGCGCGCAGTTGCGCGCGCTTGGCACTGAGCGTCCCCGATCGGGACCAGCTCAAGGCCATCGTGCTGGAGGAAGCACGCAGCTGGTCGCGCCGCAACAGCGGGCGCAACGTGAGCACCAGAAAGCAGCTCCTGGACCGGCTCATCGACAATCTCAGCGGGCTGCCGGCGCGCGATGCCAAGCACCTGGCCCGCAGCGCCATCGAGAACGACGGCGCCATCACCGAGGAGGATCTGCCCGCGGTCATGGAGGCCAAATTCCAGCTTCTCGGCCAGGACGGCGTGCTTTTCTATGAATACGATACCGCGCGCTTCGCAGACGTGGGGGGGCTGGCGCGTCTGAAAGAGTGGCTGCGGCTTCGCGAGCCGGTGTTCGCGGGCACCTTGAACAAACCCGGACTGGACATCCCCAAGGGGATTCTGCTCCTCGGCGTGCAGGGTTGTGGCAAGAGCCTTGCCGCCAAGGCCGTGGCCGGCTCCTGGGGCCTGCCGCTGCTGCGCCTGGATTTCGGTACCCTGTACAACAAGTACCACGGCGAAACCGAGCGCAATTTGCGCCAGGCACTGGTGCAGGCGGAAACCATGGCGCCGTGCGTGCTGTGGATCGACGAGATCGAGAAGGGGCTCAGTACCGACGGCGGTGATTCAGGTACCTCGCGGCGGGTTCTGGGTACACTGCTCACGTGGATGGCCGAGAATGACGCGCGCGCCTTCCTGGTGGCCACCGCCAACGACATCGAGACGCTGCCGCCGGAGCTGTTGCGCAAGGGCCGAATGGACGAGATATTCTTCGTCGATCTGCCTGATCAGGAGACGCGCCAGCGCATTTTCACTATCCACCTGGAAAAGCGCGAGCTGAATTCGGCGATAATCGATACCGAAGCCCTGGCGAGAGCCTGCGACGGCTTCTCCGGGGCCGAAATCGAGCAGGCGGTAGTGTCGGCCCTGTATGCCAGCCACGCCCGCAACCAGCCCCTGGACTCCCAGGCGCTGCTGAAAGAAATTCGCGACACCCGCCCGTTGTCGGTGGTCATGGCCGAGCGCGTCGACGCGCTTCGCGCCTGGGCAGCGAAGCGCACGGTCCCTGCCAATTGAGCCGGCCAGGGACGAGGCGATTCGAACCCGGTTTGACAGAGCTGCGCGCGGGCAGTAAACAGGATCGGGCGAACCCGACATCGACACCGGCGAAAGCATGAATCTGTCCGACACCCAGGTTTCCGAATTCCACCAGCAGGGCTACGTGTTTCTACCGGGTATTTTCAACGCCGACGAGGTCGCGGCATTGACTCGTGAGCTCGAAGGCATTTTTGCCCAGGATCGGCCGGAAAACGTTCGCGAGAAGAACGGCAGAGCGGTGCGCACCACCTTCGCCGCCCACACCTTCAACGAGGCATTCGCACGCCTGGGCAGACACCCGCGCCTGATCAATCCCGTCATGCAGTTGCTCGGCGGGCCGGTGTACATACATCAGTACAAGATCAACGCCAAGGCCGCCTTCGACGGCGACGTGTGGCAGTGGCATCAGGATTACGGCACTTGGGCCAGGGACGATCGGATGCCGGAGCCGCGCGCCATGAATATCGCGGTGTTCCTCAACGATGTGAGCGAATTCAACGGCCCCCTCATGTTCATCCCGAAAAGCCACCAAGGCGGCAAGCTGGACGCCGGCCACGATCTGGAAACCACCAGCTACCCCCTGTGGACTCTTGACAACGAAACCGTGACACGCTTGGTGGACCAGGGAGGGATGGTGGCGCCCAAGGGCAAGGCAGGCTCGGTGATTCTGTTCCACTGCAACCTGGTGCACGCGTCCCCGGGAAATATCTCGCCCTGGAACCGCACCATCGTGTACCTGAGTCTCTGTCACGTGGACAATCATATTCGGCGCTTCAAACGGCCCGAATGGATTGCCCACCGGGACTTTACCGCCATCGAAGCGCTGCCGGACGATTGCCTGCTGGCCCGCGTGCGCGATCCTCTGACGCCAGCATAGGCGGGATGGGAGGACCCGAATCACAGGACGACGGCGGCGACAGCCTGCTGCGCTTCGTCGATGTCCACAAGGACTTCGGCGAGGGCGCCACGGCGCTGCGCGGCATGAATCTGGACATCCGCGCTGGCGAGTTTCTGACTCTTCTCGGACCCTCCGGCGGTGGAAAGTCCACTGCGCTCATGATGCTCGCAGGCTTCGACACGCCGACTTCCGGTGACATTTTCTACAAAGGGCAATCCCTCGCGGACATTCCCGCCCACCGCCGCAACTTCGGTGTCGTATTCCAGACCCGGGCCCTGTTTCCCCATTTGACCGCGCTGCAAAACGTCGCCTACCCCCTGAGGATGCGCGGCGTTTCTCGAACGGAAGCGACCAAACGCGCCCGCGAAGCATTGGCCAGGGTCCACCTCAGCCCCCTGGTGGGCAGGCGCCCGGCCAAACTCGCCGCCGGTGAGCAGCAGCGCGTGGCACTCGCCCGGGTCATGGTCTTCGAACCCGATGTGATCGTCATGGACGAGCCGCTGGCAGCACTGGACATGGATCTTGCGATTCGCATGGAAGAAGAGATCCGCCAGCTTCACGAAAGCCTCGGCAACACCGTCGTTTACGCGACCCAGGATCACTCGGAGGCCATCGCTCTCTCCCACCGCATCGCCATCATGAACGCCGGCGCTGTGCAGCAGACCGGCACGCCGGCGGCGCTCTACGAGGAACCACAGAACACCTATACGGCGCGCTTCATGGGTGAAACCAACATTCTTCAGGGAACCGTCACCAGCTACGACGAGCCGTTGTGCCAGGTGACGCTGGATACCGGAGAAGAGGTCACGGCCACGGCGATCAGCGTCTCCGGCGCAGGCGCCCGCACCCGTCTCTCGGTACGCCCGGAGCGCCTCATCATCGACCCCGACGAGACGCAGGTGCCGAATCGCTACAAGGCAAGAGTAGCGGGCATGGATTTCCGCGGCGACCATACGCTCCTCCACCTACGCCTCGCCTCCGGCACGCACCTGGAGGCGAAGATCCCGAACAACCGGGTCGAAGAGGGCTTCGGATCCGACGACGAGATCCAAATCGGCTGGCAGGCCCGGCACTGTCGAGCCCTGGATCCGCCTGGTTGAGCGTGTTCTGACACCATGTCGGCCGAAACCATCCCCGCTGAACAACCGAAGCCCGATGTCGACACGCTGCGTCGGCGCTTGTCCGAGCTTGCACACTCTCTGAATCGTCCTTCGCGGCTGACCGTACTTTCCTACGCCCTTTGCGCACCGTTGCTGCTGTTGTTAGGGGCATGTTTTCTGCTGCCGCTGCTCTACGTATTGCACACGGGCCTGGCCAACCCGGTGATCGGCAGCGCCTGGCCGGAGTTCATACAGGCACTGCGCGACGATCCCGACGACGTCCCCGGCGAGCCCGTGTTTCGCGCTCTCGCCCTGGAGATGCAACGCCAGCAGGAAAACGAAGCCTACAAGCTGACACTGAAGCCCTTCAGCCAGCAGAATCCGGAGCTGTGGCGGCTGCTGCAACGCACGGCCAAAAGTCCGCCGCCGCAAGGTTTCGGATCCGCAAAAGCCTGGTTCATCGGCAGCGACCCGGCTTGGGCCCAGTCCGACACATGGAAAGTCATACGCCGGATTGCGGCTCCCTATACGACATACAACCTTTTCAATGCTCTGGACGTAACCTTGACGCCCGACGGCAACCTGCGAGTGAAGCCGGTCGAACGCCGCGGCTACAGCCTGGTGATCCGCAACACCCTGATAATGGGATTCTGGGTAATGCTGCTCACCCTGCTTCTCGGCTATCCACTCGCCTATCGTCTCGCCACCATGCCCAGGACCCCGGCCCGGATCGTTTTGAGCGGGCTGCTCGTGCTCCTGTGGACTTCGGTGACGGTGAAGACCTACGCCTGGATGGCGATTTTCGATCGAAACGGCGTTATCAACGAGATGCTGCTGGGAAGCGGCCTTGCCGAGGAGCCCCTCGCGCTTCGCCCGAGCTGGGCCGTGGTGACGGTGGCCATGACATACGCGCTATTGCCATTCATGGTTCTGCCCATCTACCAGAGCATGCGTAAGGTATCGCTGGATCAACTGCGCGCCGCCGTGAGCCTGGGCGCATCGCCTATGCGCGCGGTCTTCACCGCCTATCTGCCCGCAACCACACCCGGGATCGCAGCCGGCTGTCTGCTGGTCTTCGTTCTCAGCATCGGCTATTACACCCTGCCGGCCCTGGTCGCCGGCCCCGCCGAAACCACCATCAGCATGTTGCTGGTCGAGTTTGCCGTCACCATCGCTAACAACGGCATGGCCGCCAGCATGGCATCTTTCGTGTTGCTGATAGCGGCGGGCGTTTATTTCGCCTATATGCGCACATTCGCACCGCTTCGCGGAACGATCACCAGGCGCGTGTCGCGCCGGAGAAGTATCCAATGATCGCACGCGGCACCCTCGGCCACGTTCGATACTACGGCTTTCGTGGCTTCTTCAACCTGGTGCTGTTCCTGCTGCTGTTACCGATGTTACTGGTGGTGATATTGGGTATCTCCAGCGCTCCCGATATCGAGTTCCCACCGCCGCAACTCTCACTCGCCCATCTCGGCCAGATTCTCGAATCCCCCGAGTGGCGCGCCTCCTTAGGGATCAGTCTCATCATCGCCAGCGCCTCGGCGCTGCTGGCCACGCTTCTCGGCACCCTGGCGGCCGTCGGTCTGGCGCGCATAAGACTTCCCGGGCGTCGTCTGCTGGTTACCATGGTGTTCGCGCCCATCGTGATCCCGACGGTCGTCTGGGCACTGGGATTGCGGCTGATTCTCGAGCAACTGGGATTGCTGGGCGGATTCACCGGCATGATTCTCGGGCATACTGTGCTCACGTCACCACTGGTATTCATCGCCGTTTCTCTAAGCTTGCGCAGCCTCCCCCCTCGCCTGCTTTACGCCGCATTGAGTCTGGGTGCCGACGCGGTGGACGCATTCCGTACCATCACCATTCCGCTCATGATGCCAGGCATCGTGGCGGGCGTGCTGATCGCGTTTGTCACCTCCTTCGGCGACGTCGCCCTGTCCTTCCTGCTTGGCGGAAACATTCTTCACACTCTACCGGTCAGCATGTTCCATGCCGCCCGCCTGAACATCGATGCATCCCAGGCGGCAATTGGAATCGTATTCATCGTCGTCGCACTGCTGGTCACCGTCGGCATTGGGGGGGTGAGACGCTGGCACGATCGACTATGGGGCACGGAATAGTCAACGTCGAATTTCCATGCACCCATTTCCGCTCGGCGAGTACCAGCAACGCATCGACAAGACCAGGGCCAGCATGTCGGAGCGCGGCATCGATATCCTGTTGTCCACGAACCCGGCCAACATGGGTTATCTTACCGGCTACGATGGCTGGTCCTTTTACGTTCACCAGCTCATCGTGCTCTCCCAGGACGCGGCGCAACCCCTGTGGATCGGGCGCGGGATGGATGCCAATGCCGCGAAAGTGACCACCTGGCTGGATCGCGCCAACATATTCGGCTATCCAGATGACTACGTTCAATCCACGACCAAGCATCCGATGAGCTTCGTCGCCGACCTGCTGGCGAGCAAAGGTTGGGACAGCGGCATCATCGGCGTGGAAATGGACACGGCTTATTTCACTGCTGCTTGTTACCAGAACCTGGTGCATGATCTGCCGAACGCGACGCTGGTGGACGCCGGCACGCTGGTCAACTGGGTGCGGGTGATCAAATCCGCCAATGAGATCGACTACATGCGCCAAGCCGCACGCATTGTCGAGAAGACCATGCGGATCGGCGTGGACATGGTGAAGCCGGGAGTTCGCCAGTGCGATGCGGTCGCCGCTATCTATGCAAGCATGATCAGCGGAACGCGAGAGTTCGGCGGCGACTACTCGAGCATCTGCCCCATGCTTCCCACCGGCGTCGGCACCTCCACACCCCATCTCACGTGGACGGACGAACCGTTCAAGAACGGCGAGGCCACCATTCTCGAGCTGGCCGGCGTGCGGCGACGCTACCACTGCCCGATGGCGCGCACCGTGCACCTGGGCAAACCACCGCAACGCCTGGCCGACGCCGCCGAGATCGTGCTCGAAGGGCTGGCCAATGCCATCGCCGCCGCAAAGCCGGGGGTGATCTGCGAAGAGGTGGAAGCGGCCTGGCGCCGCACCATCGAACGCCACGGCATCGTCAAGGACTCCCGCATCGGTTATTCCACCGGCCTCAACTACCCTCCCGACTGGGGCGAGGGCACCTTGAGCCTGCGCCCGGGCGATCGCACGATGCTCGAGCCCCACATGACCCTGCACGTGATTCCCGGCGTCTGGCTGGACGACTGGGGCATCGAGATCAGCGAGTGCATTCACATCACGGAAAACGGTGCGCAGCCATTCTGCGATTTCCCGCGGGAATTATTCGTCAAGGACTGACGACCGTGTTGGGAGCAGCGAAGCCCGACACGGGGTGACTACGACTCGTCGATGCCCTCGACGACGATCATTTTTGTGTCGGCGGTTGCTTGGCGCAGGTTGCGGGCTTCGCGATATTCGTCGGAGTTCCACCAGCGCTTTGCCTGCTCCACGCTGTCGAACGCGAGGACGACGAAACGCGACGGTTGCCAGTCACCCTCCAGTTTCTCGACCGCGCCGCCGCGTACCAGGAATTTCCCGCCGTATGCCTCCAGACTCGCCGGCACCATCGTACGGTAGTCGGCGTAGCCTTCCGGATCCTTCACGTCGACTTCGACGACGATATATGCGGGCATGTTCTCCCTCTTGGGTGAAACTAGTTCAAGATCTGAAAATGCGCTTCCACCGGCATGCGTTGGCGGCCATTGATGGGCAGTATATCCTGTGGACAGGCTGAGAAAGCAATCACCAAATCCATCTGTGCCTCCAACAGCACGTAGTCCCCTGGCTTGCTCTCCGGCGGATCGAAGGAAAGCTCACCGTCTTCGGTCCAGGGTATATTCATGAAAATATTGAACGGACTCGGCGTCGCCGGCGCCGTCAGGCCCAGCGCATACATGCTGGCGGCAAGATTGTCGGTGCAGTTGTCATGGTACTCGCTGCAACCGAGAAGTCCATAACGATAATTGTCGCATGCCGCCATCAGCGTATCGTGGATGCCGGGAGTCGTATCCTCTTTGATGGTCAGAATGGGCCGACGACGGTTGCTGTAAAGATGATCGCCGGTGGCCGGCATGATTTTCACCAGTGTCGCCCGCGTGTGCTCCATGGACATGAATTCCTTCAGATCGTGGCGCGCGAACGCCCAGGTGTCGACCACCTGCGACCCGTGGGTATTGATGAGTTTCACCGATTGACCCTGAGAGACGAATGCCGCTTTGCCATTCCGTGCGGGAATTTGAATCAAGTCGCTCACTGCTTACTCCTCATTTCACTACCAGCGCCAGGGGGATTCGGCTCAATCGTTCGCATCCGGAATCCGTGACGCGGACAGTCTGCCCGAGTGTCATCGCCCGCTGAGTATCGCTGTTTGCCAGAATAATGTGGATGAAAAAAATCATGTTCGGGGCGGCCTCGACGGGATTCCCTTCATAGAACATGGGCCAGTCCATCCAGGTGGGGGTGTAGGTCGCGCCCAAACTATAGCCGCATGCGTTGAGGCGATGATCACGATACCCCGCCGCATCCAACACGCTTGCGTGGGCGTCGAAAACCCCGCCGATTGGCCGGCCGGGTTTCAGCGCCTCGATGCATGCCTGCATGGCATCGGCACAGGCATCGAACATGGCGATGTGCTCGGTGTGTGCGCTACCTGTCAGCAGTGTACGCATCAAGCAGGCATGGTAATGCCGATACACGCCGGCGTGCTCCAAGGTCAACTGGTCGTCCTTGTCCAGGCGCCGCCGGCCGGTATGGTAACGGCACAGCAGGGCATCCTCGCCCGAGCTGATGATGAACTCGTTGCCGGGATAGTCGCCGCCACCGCGGAAAATCGCCGAATGCATGGCGGCCAGAATGTCGCCGTCGAACACGCCCTCCCCGGTCAGCCTGATCGCTTCCTCGAGGGCGTCGTCGGCGAGCGCCGCCGCCTTTTGCACGTATTCAATCTCGGCCGGGCTCTTTACCACACGCTGGAGGCTGACCAGATCGGAAGCATCCTCGAGGGTGCACAATCCTCGCAGGCTGGCTTCCACCCGCCGCCAGTTGTACGCAGTCAGGCCATAAGCGTCGAACTCGATACCGAGGCGCGTGCCGCGGCAACCCTGCTCATCGAGAATACCGCGCAGGTTATCCGCAGGATTCTTACCAGCCTCGTCGATCCAGACCCGGATGTCGTCGATCACCGAAGTGTGCTTCGCCTGGCGCAGATCGGGAGCCCGCGTAAGAAGCACCATGCAACCATCCGCCCCCAGATACAGACACTGGAAAAAACAGTAGCCGAAGGTGTCGTAGCCGGTAAGGTAATACATGCTCTCCTGGCGGAACAGCAGCAACCCGTGCAGGCCGCGCTCGCCCATGGCCCGGCAGGCCGACAGGCGCCGCTCGGTGAGCTCGGTTTCTGGAAAATGGATGGCCATGGATGCTGGTTCTTATGCTGCTCCAGAGGCGCAGATTAAGCCCCGAACGGAGACACCACAAGAGTGCCCCGGCGGCCGAAGGATGCCGCTACGGACCGCATTATTCGACCGGGGCGGTAGCATTAGCAGCCGCTACGGTCTCTAATAGGCGCCACTATGCCGCAAGAATGCCCCACAGCGAAGGTACGTCGAATCGGCTTCTTGCTGGTCACCAATTTCTCGTTGATTGCGTTCAGCTCTGCCTTCGACGCGCTGCGCATGGCGAACCGGATGCGCGAGCAGAAGATCTACGAGTGGCAGGTTCTCACCTATGACGGCCAGCCGATTTCCTCGAGCAGCGGACTGACGATCACCCCTGATAGAGACATCACGTCCGCCACCGACCTGGACATCTTGTTCGTATGCGCCGGTGACAAGGTGCACCTCACGGCCGACAAGCCGTTGCTTACCTGGCTGCGCAAGCTCGCACAGAAGAAGGTGGCCTTGGGCGCCATGTGCACGGGCAGCTACCTGCTCGCCCGGGCCGGGCTTCTGGATGGATACCGGTGCACGATCCACTGGGAAAACATGGCGAGCATGCGCGAAGAATTCCCCAATGCCATCGTCTCCCAGGAACTATTCGAGATCGACCGCGAGCGCTACACCTGCTCAGGCGGCACGGCACCGCTGGACATGATGCTGAACATCATATCCCGTCATCACGGAGCGCAGCTCGCGGTGGCCATCTCCGAGGAGTTCATCTGCGAACGCATTCGTGGACGCCACGACCGGCAGCGTGTTCCCCTGCGCCTGCATCTGGGCACCGGTCAACCGAAACTGATGGAGGCGGTGGCGCTGATGGAAGCGAATCTCGAAGAGCCCATGAGTCTGGATGAGCTGGCCCAGCACGTGCGCCTCTCGAGACGCCAGCTGGAACGGCTGTTTCAGAAATACCTGAGCTGCGTACCCACCCGCTACTACCTGGATCTGCGACTTGCCAAGGCCCGCCAGCTGCTGCTTCAGACCAGCATGTCCATCGTCGACGTGGCCTTTGCCAGCGGCTTCGTCTCTGCGCCGCATTTCAGCAAATGCTATCGCGACTTCTACGGCATCCCGCCCCGCGACGAACGCCGCCAGCGACGACCTGCCGAATCCGAAGATTTGGCCATCGGCGATTGAAGCCCGCTTCACATCGGGGTGTTTACCATCTTCTCGTGAAAAAGGTCGATGTTGAAGCCGATGCTGATACGGTTGGCGTCACTCAGGTTCTGATTGACACCGTGCTCCAGCCATGACGGAAATATGAGCAGGGTTCCGGCCTCGGGGACAATGAACTGCACTGGCGAGTTCATTTGATTGCGCTCGCTGAATTCGGGCTGCATCACCCACGCCTGCTTTCGGGGGTCGATCAAGGACAAGTCCCCGCACTCCGTTTCCGCCCGCACGTAGTACACGCCGCTCAACAGACTGTTGGGATGATTGTGCACGTTGTTGTATGCATGCTTGCCACTCACATTGGCCCAAAGCTCTCGCATGACAAGCTGCATGTGCGAGGGAAAGCTCCAACTATGCGCGAGACCGTACTCGCGCGCGCGCTCTAGAACGAGATTCGCGAACTCGGCGACCGCGGGGTTGTCGAAATCCAAATTTCCACTCTGCCATCCGAGTGCGTTGGAACGTGTCCGTCCTTCCGGGGCCGCACGACGCAACCCGTTGATATAATCCAGCAAGCCGACATTCAAATGTTCATGGTCGGGTAGACGGCACTTCAACACCGTCGTCGGAAACATCTGCAGAAACTGGATGGTTTTCTCATTCACGCGTTCGAGCCTCAGTCCCAGCTCTCTCCGCACCAATTCGGGCAATCATGTCGATAGTGCTGCGCAGATCATCGTCTGTAGTTCGTGGATTGATGGTACACATCCGTAACACGGATTGTCCATTAATCACCGTTGTCGTGAGCATCGCATGACCGTCGTCGACGATACCATCGAAAATACAACGCGTCAGTTGATTTAAGTCATGATCAGGGTAATCCGGCGGCCGAAATCGGAACGTTACCACGGCGAGCTCGGCCGGAGTCGTGATCTCGAAGCTTCCCTGTTCCTCCAACAATTGCTGTGCACGCTCGGCATTGGAAATACCCCGATCGATCGCCGCGCGAAATCTGTCCAGTCCGAATACCTTGATGGACATCCACAGCTTGAGTGCCCGAAAGGCGCGCGTGAGCTGCACGCCGCGATCGCAGAAGTTCACTTCCCGGGTCATGTCCATCTTGTCTCTGGTGTCTTGCAGATACTCCGGATGTTCGGAAAAGCTCTGCTCCAGCCACCGAACATCACGCACCAGACAACAACCGATGTCGAAAGGCTGGAACAGCCATTTGTGGGGGTCCAACACCAGCGAGTGAGCGCGCTCCATGCCACTGAGCAGCGCCCGGCCGCGTTCCGTCAAAACGGCAGCGGCACCGTAGGCGCCGTCCACATGCAGCCACAGATCCTGCTGCTCGCAAACATCGGCGATGGCGTTCAGAGGGTCGACGGCTCCGGTATTGGTAGTGCCGGCGGTGGCGATAACACAAAAGGGCCGCCTGCCCGCGCGCCGATCTTCGTCGATGACTTTTTCCAGCGCTGGCACATCGAGTCTGAGCTGCTCGTCCACCGACACCAGTCGGACCTGTTCGGGTTGAAAGCCGAGAATACGGAGATTCTTCCAGTTCGACGAGTGAGCCTGATCGGAGCTGTAAACAACCGCTCCTTCCATTTCCCCCGCCAGCTTCACCTGCCGTGCAGTCACCAGCCCGGTAAGATTGGCTATGGAACCGCCACTGACGAAGACGCCGCCGCCGGACTCTGGGAATCCACACAACTGCAGAAGCCACTCGGTGGTGATCAGCTCAATTTGAGACGGCCCCGATGATTCCAGCCAGGTACCGGGGCAAACATTAACCCCTGAGGCCAGCGCATCGGCCAGCACACTGATGTAGTTACTCGGGCCGGGCACCCAGGCGAAATGCCGTGGATGATTGCAGTACATGATGTTCGCGAGCACGTCGCGCTCGACAGTGGCCAGCACTTGGACGGGATCGCTGCCCGCATCCGGCGGCTCCTCGCGCAGAATCTCTTCCAGCTGGTGGCGCCGCCTTACAGTAGTCGCCGATTTTTCCCCTAATGTCGCATGATGCTCGACGAGCATGTCGATGACGCGGTAACCGAGCGCCCGCATTTCATCTGCGCTGAGCTCGAAGTCCACCGAGTCGGTCAATTGCTGCCATCGCTCATAGAATTTTCCCAGGGTTCATGATGTTGTCCGGGTCCAGGGCGATTTTGATCTGGCGCATGACCGACACGGCTTCGCCATGCTCGGCCTTGAGAAATTCGAGTTTTCCGTATCCCACTCCGTGCTCACCGGTGCAAGTTCCACCGACAGCCAAGGCCCGCATCACCATGCGATCGTTGACGGCGCTCGCCCGCGCCATTTCATCCGGATTGTCCGTGTCGACCAGAAAAACCAGATGAAAATTTCCGTCGCCGGCATGACTGACGATGGGCGCCAGTATTCCGGACTTATCGATGTCCTTGCGTGTCTCCAGCAGACACTCCGTCAGCTCCGAGATGGGCACACACACGTCCGTAGCCCAGCCCTTGCATCCCGGGCGAAGCGCCATGGCCGCATAGTAGGCGTCGTGACGCGCCTGCCACAGCTTGTTACGATCTTCTTGGCGGGTTGCCCACTGAAAATCACCGCCGCCGAATTCCGCCGCGATCTCTCCCACCAGCTCGACCTGCTCGCGCACGCCGTTGTCGCTACCGTGGAACTCGAAGAACAGTGTCGGCTGCACGGGATAGTTCAAGCCCGAATAGCGATTGATGGCATCCATCTGAACTTCGTCCAGCAATTCAATGCGTGCCACCGGAATGCCCAGCTGTATGATCTGAGTAACGGTTTTGACCGCGCCCTCCAGAGTGGGAAAGGAGCAAACGGCGGTTGAGATGGCTTCGGGAATACCATAAAGACGCAGCTGGACTTCCGTGATGACACCAAGCGTTCCCTCGGAACCGACGAACAAGCGTGTCAGATCGTATCCTGCGGCGGACTTACGGGCCCGGCCACCGGTTCGAATGACTCGCCCGTCGGCGAGCACTACGGTCAACCCAAGCACATTCTCGCGCATGGTCCCGTAACGCACGGCGTTGGTGCCCGAAGCCCGTGTCGCCGCCATCCCGCCCAGCGAGGCGTCGGCGCCGGGATCGACGGGAAAGAACAGGCCGCTATCGCGAAGGTGATCGTTGAGCTGCTTGCGGGTTACCCCTGGTTGCACACGGCAATCCAGATCCTCGGCATTGACCTCCAGAATCTCGTTCATCTGCGAAACATCGACGCAGACACCACCATGCAGCGCCTGCACGTGTCCCTCCAGTGAGGTGCCTGTGCCGTAGGCTATCACCGGCGTCTTGTGCCGGGCGCAGATGCGAACGATGTCGGCCACGTCATCGCAGCTGTTAGCGAACGCCACGGCGTCCGGGGCCGCCACCTCGTGGAAGGACTCGTCCTTGCCGTGCTGCTGGCGCACGGCCTCCGAGGTGGACAGCCGCTCGCCGAGCAGCGCACGAAGCTCGGCAATCAGCGGGGCAAGGGCCTGCGCCGGTGTGGCCATGGGATGCTTTCCAGGTGGAGTGATAGGAGAATACACCGCCGGCACCGGCCGGTTCCAGCGACGCTAGCGGCTCTCGCGGCGGCGGCGTGAGCGCGCGCTGGCGGCGGGTTTGGGGTCTGGGAGCCTTACTACCCGTGACAGCTCCGGAAAGGCTGCCGTCTTGTGGGGGATGGCCATGGCTTCGACGAAATGCTCCTGGAAACGGGGTTCCACCGCCGTCTCGACCTTCTCGATCTGCCGCACCACCTCCTCGATCTCAACCCGGGCCTTTTTATCGAGCAGCGTGATGCGCGCCCCGGTGCCGGCGGCGTTGCCTGCCGACGTCACGTGGGCCAGGTCGCAGTCGGGCACCATGCCGAGCACCATGGCGTACTTGACGTCGATATGACTGCCGAAAGCGCCCGCCAGGCGCACGCGATCCACCTTGTCGACGCGCATTCGGTCCATGAGCAGCCGCACGCCGGCGTACAGCGCCGCCTTGGCGAGCTGCACTGCGCGCACGTCGTTCTGGGTGATGCGTAGTGACACGCACCCGTCGTGCAGCACGTAGCTGAAGGTGCGGCCGTCGGCGACGATACGCGGGCTGCGCGACGACAGGCTGCCGTCGATGGAGCCATCTGTGTCGACAATGCCGGCAAGATACATCTCCGCCATTACTTCGATGATCCCTGAGCCGCAGATACCGGTGATGCCCGTGGGCCCTACGCCAGCGGCGAAGCCCGGCTCGTCCGACCAGAGATCGCAGCCGATGACCTTGAAGCGCGGCTCGAGGGTCTGCGCATCGATGCGCACCCGCTCGACAGCGCCGGGCGCCGCTCGTTGCCCGCAGCTGATCTGCGCGCCCTCGAAGGCGGGTCCGGTGGGGCTCGAGCAGGCCAGCATACGTTGCCTGTTACCGAGCACGATCTCCGCGTTCGTGCCTACGTCGACGATCAGGTTCATCTCGTCGCGCAGGTAGGGTGCTTCGGAGAGGATTACGCCGGCGGCATCGGCACCCACGTGTCCGGCGATACACGGCAGCACGTACACCCGGGCAGCGGGATGCAGATGCAGTCCGATCTCGGTGGCGCGCACCCGTACGGCCTCGTCGGTGGCCAGAGCGAAGGGCGCGCCGCCCAGTTCTATCGGGTTAATCCCCAGCAGCAGATGATGCATGATGGGATTGCCGACCACACAGACATCAAGAATGTCCGCCGTAGTGATGCCCGCTTGGCCCGAGACCTCCGTGGCGAGTGCCTGCAGCGCCTCACGCACGGTCTCGGTGAGCTCCACTTCGCCTCCGGGATTCATCATGATGTAGGAAACACGACTCATGAGATCCTCGCCGAAGCGAATCTGCGGATTCATGACGCCGGCGGACGCCACCACTTCGCCGCTGGAAAGATCGCACAAGTGGGCAGCAATGGTGGTGGAGCCCACGTCAACCGCGAGCCCGAAAACGCCATCATGAAACCCGGGCCATACGGCGATGATGTCGCGATCCTCGTAGACGGCCACCGTAACTTGCCAGTCGCCGTCACGCAGCGCCCTCTGCAGTCCGTGCAACACTTCGAAGTCGCAATCGAGGCCCTGCAACCGCCACTCGAAATCCAATGCCTCTTTCAAACGCCGCAGATCACCCGCCGGATCGTGCATGTCGGGCTCCTGCACCTCGACGTAGTACACGCGCACCGCCGCGTCCAGCTCGATGTCGTGAACCTCGGCCCGTTTGCGCACCACCTGCCGGTGGACCTGGCTCTCGGGAGGTACGTCGATGACCAGATCGCCGAGAATCTGCGCGGAGCAACTCAAGCGCCGCCCGTCGGCGATGCCATTCTCGTCAGCGTAACGCTGCTCGGTTTCGCTGAAGGGCGTCAGATTCTCGGCGCGGGATGTGACACCGTGCTTGGCGAACTCGCCGATGGTGGGCTGCACCTGACAGCGACCGCAGAGCGCCCGGCCGCCGCAAACGGAATCGATGTCGACACCAAGAGAGCGCGCAGCATCGAGGAGCGTCGTGCCCGTAGGGAAACGGCCGCGACGACCCGAAGGAGTAAAGACGACGAGAACCTCGTCAGGCACGTCGGCGACGACCCTGGCGGCGCCCACGTGCACCTTCCATTCCCTCTGGCAGGGGCGTGCGATATTTCTTGATCCAGGCCCGGCAGTCGGGGTCGTGCCCCATGACCACGTCGGCACCCAGCACCGCCTGCATCACTTCCGGGTGCAGTGGGTTGGTGATGGCGGAGGTGAGGCCCGCGCCGATGGCCATGTTGAGGAAGGCGCTGTTGATACCGTTTCGATTCGGCAAGCCAAAGCTGAAATTGGATGCGCCGCAGATAGTGTTGACCTTGAGCTCAACCTGCAGCCGGCGCAGGATGTGCATTATCTGGCGGCCCGCCCGATTGATGGCACCCACCGGCATGACCAACGGATCCACGAGCACGTCGCTGCGTGGGATTCCATAGTCTTCGGCGCGCTCGACGATCTTCTTCGCCACCGCGAAGCGTTCGTCCGGGTCTTCCGAAATTCCGGTCTCGTCGTTGGAGATCGCTACCACCGCGGCGCCGTGCTTTTGTACCAGTGGCAACACCGCTTCCAATCGCTCCTCCTCACCGGTCACCGAGTTGACCAGAGCCTTGCCCTTGTAGGCCGCGAGCCCGGACGCAAGCGCGGCGACGATGGAAGAGTCGATGCACAGGGGCACGTCGGTAATGCGTTGCACCAGGGTAATGGCCGCGGCCAGGATGGCGGGCTCGTCGGCCAGTGGGATGCCAGCGTTGACGTCGAGCATGTGGGCACCAGCCTCCACCTGGGCGATGGCGTCGCCCTCAACGCGGCTGTAGTCGCCTTCCGCCATCTCCGCCGCCAGCACTTTGCGGCCGGTGGGATTGATGCGCTCGCCGATGATCACGAAGGGGCGTTCGAAGCCGATCACGACCTCTTTTCTATCCGAGCTGAGCACCGTGTCGGTCATAGTATCGCCCGTTGCAATGGCAAGTCGGGCTGACCGGCAGGATTCCACGGCATCCGCCCGTCGAGCACCCCCGATGCGTCGATGATCTCGGCGATGGCCTCCTCCTGCCGGTACGCCATCACATGTACTCCGGCGACGCCCTCGATCTCACGGATCTGCTGAATCATCTCCATGCACAGCCGCCGCCCCTCCAGCCTGGGGCGCTCGGCGCCTTCGAGCCGCTTGATAACATGGTCGGGAACATGCACCCCAGGAACGTTATCGCGCATCCAGCGCGCCGCTCGCGGCGAGTTGAGCGGACCGACGCCGATCAGAATGGCGCATTTCTCGTGCAGCCCGCGATCGCGAACCCGACCCATGTACTCTTTCAGTCGCACAATGTCGAAACAGTACTGAGTCTGCACGAACGAGGCGCCGGCGGAAATCTTTTTCGCCAACCGCTCGACACGGTATTCGAACGGCGGGACGAATGGATTGGCCGCGGCACCGATCAGTATCCGCGGCGGCGTGCTGATGGCGCGCCCGCTCAAGAATTGCGATTCGTCCCGCATGCCGCGCAGTGTCGCGATCAACGACATGCAATCCAGGTCGAATACCGGCTTGGCGCCCGGATGATCCCCTGCCTGCACGCCGTCGCCGCTCAGGCACAGCACGTTGGATATGCCCAGGGCGGACGCGCCCAGGACATCGCCCTGAATGGCGAGACGGTTGCGGTCGCGGCAGGAGATCTGCATGACTGTCGTATAACCGCGGCGCTCCAGCAGCGAGCATACGGCGATGCTGGACATGTGGCAGTTCGCCCCTGAACCATCCGTGGCGTTGATTGCATCGACATAACCGTCGAAGACCCGGGCGCGGGAATACACTTCTTCCGGATCCGCAGAATCCGGCGGCGAGAGTTCCGCCGTGACGGCAAACTGACCGCTGGCCAGCAGTTTTTCGAACGCGCCGATGTCACTCATGTGATCACCCCCTGAACGCCTGACCGCTGGCGCACCTTTTCGCGTACCTCGTGCAACCACGAAGAGCGTCCCTGGAACTGATTGTCGATGCAAACTTGAACGCTTTGAATGGCGTCGCCGCCGCGCATGCGCCGACTTCCGTCGATAGCGTCCACCCACACGCAGCGCATTTCCGGCAGCACCTCGCAGTTACCGTTGGAGCGCACACCACCGCACGGCCCGTTGCGAAGAGCCTTGGGGCAGTTCATGGGGCAGGACATGCCTGTGGAGCTCAAGACGCACTGCCCACACATTTTGCAGTCGAACAAAAACCCCTTTACCGCGCTTTCCACGGCCGCCACGGGTCTTTCCAGCCGCCCATAGCCGAGCGTGGACAGCAATGGGTCGAGGTGCACGAGTGTGTCTTCGAATACTTCATACATGCGCTCGAAAAAACGTGCGTGTCTCACCGACCAACGTCTTACCCGGTACAAGTTCTTAATCTCCACGGTCCAGCGTCGAACATTCTCCTACACGGCCTGCCCACCCGCCTTGACCATTCTTTCCAGCAGCTCGTCGTCGTGGGCGGCTTCCAGTCGCTCGGCTTCCGCCTTCGCTTCATCCTCCAGCGCGCCGCCACAGGTTTTTCGCACACGGCGCCAATCCTCCAGATACTTGTCACTGCTGCCCTTCCCGGCGCGCATGGCGGCGCGATCGATGGCCTTTTGAAATCGCTCAGAAAGCTGCACCTTGGCGGACTCGCGCCCGCGCTTGGCAATGACCTGAGCCGGAATGTCCCGCCAGTAAACCGTAATCAGCTTCGCCATCAGACACCTCGCCCCAGCGTCACGAGCACACGCTCGAGATCGCCATAGCCCGTATATCGGTACTCGAACTCGAGCTTCAGCGTATGGGCGGCGTCACGCGCCCGAGCCAGCAGGTCATCGTCTTCCACCTGCGCCAGGTAGACGAGCAACTTGTAGTTGCGAAAGTACTCGTCGGCGAGCTGCGGATGCCGATCCATGCCCAGACCCTTCCATATCAGGCGATCGAAGTGCCGGGCAAGAAAGTCCGTGAGATAAAAAGTCCCGGGCTCGGCATCGGCGAGCGACTCGAACAGCGGCGTGCCGGCATAAAACTGATAGCAGTGGGCGCCGGGGATACGCTCCACGCCTTCCTCTTCCAGCACCCGGTCCAGCAAGCCGCCGGTGCCACAATCCGCGTAGGCGACGAACACCTGGTCATATTCGGCACGCATCTCGCGAATCTTGCCGCGCACAGCATCGGGGATCTTGTCCGGATAATTGTGCAGCTCGGCTGGCAGGCACTGCACCGTCATGTGCCGCCAGCCATTGGCGCGCTTCAGATCCACGATCTCCCGGGCAAGGGCGCCACAGGCGATCACCAGGGTGGATGGTGGCGTCGGGAAGTCCCCACGAGGCACGGCTGCAACCCCCTGGCATTACGCGTTCGCGCGAGCCCGCAGGCTCAGCCGCTGGCGGCGCCGCGTACGTTGTGGCGGCGCGCCATCATTTCCTTGGCTGTCTCAACCGCCACCGCCGCGTCACGACAATAGGCATCGGCGCCGACGGCTTCCGCGAATGCTTCGTTCAGGGGCGCACCGCCAACCAGCACGATGTAGTCGTCGCGAATACCCTTCGCCACCATGGCGTCGATGACGACCTTCATGTAGGGCATGGTGGTGGTCAACAACGCCGACATGCCGAGGAGCTCCGGCTTGTGCTCTTCCAGAGCCTCGAGATAGCTCTCCACCGAATTGTTGATGCCAATATTGATGACTTCGAAGCCAGCGCCCTCCAACATCATGGCAACCAGATTCTTGCCGATGTCGTGGATATCGCCCTTGACCGTGCCGATGACCATCTTGCCGATAGGCGGCGCGCCGGTTTCAGCCAGCAGCGGGCGCAGAATATCCATACCGCCCTTCATGGCGTTGGCCGACAGCAGCACCTCCGGCACGAACAGTATGCCGTCGCGGAAGTCGATGCCGACGATGCGCATGCCTTCCACCAGGGCATCGTCCAGCAACTTCTTCGGACCCCAGCCACGGGACAGCAGGATATTGGTGCCCTCTTCTATTTCCTCGCGCAAACCATCGTAGAGATCGTCGTGCATCTGCTTGACGAGCTCGTCGTCGTCGAGGGTCGAGAGGTCGAGTTCCTCTTCTTCTCCGTCTTCGATTTCCGCTTCGTCATTCACGACAATGCTCCTGATTCAGACGATCGAAACCATTGGCTCTATGGGCGCGTACCGGAGCTAAGCCTAGGCACCACCCCGCCCGCCTTCTGGCGTGCCCGCGACATTAGATTACCGAAAAGCGACACCCTGAAAACGCGACTGTGAACCCCGTCCCAACCGGGTAAACTACCGGCGCCGGCACGGCGCCCACAATAGAGGAAAGCATGCAACAACAGGCACAGGAATACGCCGCCGTCATCGACGGAAAGGCGTTCGCCGCGAATCTGCGCGCCAGCATCACCAGCCAGGTGACCAAGCTCGAGCGCGAGCACGGCATCACGCCGGGCCTCGCGGTAGTCCTGGTCGGCGAGCACCCCGCCAGTCAGGTTTACGTGC
>Ga0209980_10000054_pt1 | contig 52395 bp, 47 predicted proteins | sample CR02metaG_FD_183611 | JGI IMG/M metagenome (GOLD analysis project Ga0209980, IMG submission 183611) | Deep subsurface microbial communities from Mariana Trench to uncover new lineages of life (NeLLi) - CR02 metaG (SPAdes) (version 2) | ecosystem: Environmental > Aquatic > Marine > Ocean trench...
TGCGAGAGCGGCCATCCCTGGCGGTCAGACGCTGGAAGTTAGAGCAATGCAGAAGCAATTGCCGGCATGCGCAGAAGCCGCCTACAATCCTCTTGCATTTCCGCCATTGCACCAGGACGTGCAGGTGCCGCGAAGCACAGGAGGTGCGAGAGCGGCCATCCATGGAGGTCAGATGCAGGAGTTGGAGCAACGCAGGCGACCGGCAGGCGACCTACATGGATGTAGGAAAGTAGAACAACGCAGGAGCGATTGTCGAGACGCTGGAAGTTACGACTCCAGGGAAGGAGGAGGTAGAGTTGCGCCGGGAGCAGCAACCGAGAACCACGCACGACTCCATGGATGGAGGAGGTAGAACCGCGTCTGGAACAGCGGTCGAGGAGCAGTTGAGCGGTTGCCGAGAATCGCGTCGGGAACAGCGATCGAGTAGAGAGCTGGTGGGAAATGCGGGCTAGGGGTCGGCTACTGACGTTCAGGACTGCGTGAAATACCTCTTAAGGTAGTCATCGAACGAAAGCTCATCCGCGACTTCGATTTCTTGCTGGCGTGCGATAGATTGTTGTGCTGTATCCTCGAAATATCGTACTTGGGCATCCGCCATCGGCTGCTCAGAAAAATATGCTTTGTGCCTCTGAGACATATCCATAGCGAAACTGAAAAAAGATGTTTTATTAGCACGCATCTCCGCGAGCATTCTCGCCGATGGTGTTTGTTCGGGCTCTAAGATAGATTTCGTTTGTGCCTCCAGGGCACGTGCGTAGCTTTGATGAGGCTCATCCTCATCCAAGACTTCACAGATACCTTCCATCATCTCACATGTTTCGATGGCCCATTGCATTATGGTTTGTGCCTTGCCGTCCCGTAGCAACTTAGATTCGGGATCTCGTCCATGACAAGCTATCGTAATTTCATTACGATAAATCTCCCGTTGTTCCGCCGGGGTGATTGGAGGGCTCTCTAGAAGCAAACAAAGAACCAGGAACGTTTCTAGAAACCGTAGTTGGTCTTCGTTCACCCCGAGAGGATCGAAGATATCGACATCTAGCGCGCGTAGCTCAACGTATTGGACACCCCTACGTTTGAGTGCCAGCGTCGGTTTTTCTCCTGATCGAGCGACCTGCTTCGGGCGCATAAAACTATAGTACTCATTTTCGATCTGCAAAATGTTAGCGTTTAGTTGTTTATACTCACGATTGACGACCACACCTATCTTTTCGTAGTCCGAATGAGGTGTCTCGATTACACGCACAAGATCTGCGACATATTCATCAAGGTTATTGTAGGAAATATCTAGGCTGGCCTGCACCTTGTTCTTGTAACCGATATCGCTCATCCGCAACGACGTCGCATGTGGCCCAAAATAAGTGCCGTCATCGAACTCACTAAGACCGCTAGCATGATTACTCAGGAAAGACTTGCACACCGCCGGTGATGTCCCAAATAGATAGGGAATCAACCAACCCAAACGCTGGAAATTTCGTATCAAGGCGAAGTAGGAGTCGGAGATGAACTCCTGAGGCGTCCGTGAGTCTTTCTCAAAAGACTGAAGGAACGGCCAAAAGTCCTCCGGCAGCGAATAGTTAAAATGCACTCCTGCAATCACCTGCATCAGTCCACCGTAACGATTCTCCAGACCACACCGGTACACGTGCTTCATGGTACCGACATTCGAACTTCCATAACGGGCTATGGGAATCGGGTTTGCTCCCTTTAATGGGCACGGCATGCTACTCGCCCACAACATCTCATCTTCGAGGTTGCGGTATACAAACTGGTGGATATGGTGGAGAAACTCGAGCGATTGATGTGCATCCGAAACAGGTGGTGTTATAAACTCCAGCAAGGCCTCGGAATAATCTGTAGTGATGTGTGGGTGAGTTAACGCGGACCCTAGCGCGACAGGATGGGGCGTCTGCGCGATCTTTCCGGTAGGCGTTACCCGCAGACTCTCTTTTTCGAGACCCTTCTTGCCACCCCGCAAAAGGCTGCGCTCCTCGGCCCTTAGGAGTCGAGTTAAACGCTTCATGTCTGGTACCAGCAACCAGCTGTACGGCCTATGCCTAGTCGCTAGCCTGTGTTGCCTCAAATGCTGCTTGTTGTTCGGGGGTGGCATCCCGTTGGTGTTCGGACTTCCACTCACTGTAGGGCATACCGTAAACAAGCTCGCGCGCCTCGTCGTACGACATCTCAATACCCCGCTCCTCGGCGGCGGCGCGGTACCATTTGGATAGGCAGTTGCGGCAAAAGCCCGCCAGATTCATAAGCTCGATATTCTGTACGTCCGTACGCTCTGAGAAGTGCTGCAGCAAGCGCCGGAAAGTAGCAGCCTCGAGTTCAATGGTAGTTTTTTCATCCATCAGCTAGCCCTCAAATCCTCAAAGCGTAAGTGTAACTTTCATATCGATAAGAATCTAATGCGTCTATGCGGGGTTACGCCCTTTAGCATGTGCCAGGAAATGCATGTTTGGGTAGGGAGGGTATAGATGGCGCACAAGGTGCGCAAGCTCAAGCGTGACTAATAATGTTCGATAAAGACGTAGAAATTAGAGCTATTTGGATACGCTTGGAGGGAAAGCGTTATCGCCACAGTTTGACAGTCTGATCGCCACCACCGGCTGCCAATAGCGCACCATCGGCTGACAGCGCCACCGTATAGATATGGTCATTGTAGCCATGCAACTCCTGAGCGAGTTCCGCCGTTTCCACATCCCAAATCTGAATAGCATCGCTGCTACCAGTAACGACTAACCATTTGCTATCCGGCGAAAAAACGACCGTATAGACTGAATCTGGTGCACCGACCAGGGTTTTGTCGTTTCTTTCGAGCCCGGTGTCCCAAAGTTTAAGGAAACTGTTGGGCCCACCCGAAGCCAACCAATTGCCGTCCGGCGAGAATTGGATAGAGGTAACTTCTTCGTCATTCGCCTGAAAGTATCCCACCAGCCTTCCGGTGGACACGTCCCAGTACTTGACCTCACCGTTGACGTGCCCCGTCGCTAGCCGTCTACCGTTGGGAGCAAACGCCATAGTCAACAAATCGTGCCCATAGCCGCTGATCTCATGCGCCACTCGTTCCTCGTTGATATCCCAGAGTATTAGCATTTGATCCGCACTCACAGATGCAAGGGTGCGGCCGTCAGGTGAAAACGTCATACGTATGATGCGACCGTTGTGCCCCGTCAGCTGCTTCTCTGCACTACCCCAAGACATGTTCCAAAGCTTGATGGTGTTCTTGCTATCGGCAGTTGCAAGAAACTTACCGTTGGGAGAGACGGCCACAACGCTGGCAGAATTATTATCGTCAAGCGTGTGCTCAAGGTTGCCCGACTGAACATTCCAAAGCTTTACGGCACCGTCGGCATAGGACGAGGCGAGCAAGCTGCCATCTAGCAAGAAGGCTAGCGATTCCGCGCGTTGGCCATCCCCGTTCAGCGTTTGTACGAGAATCTTGGATGGTTCGAATTCAGTAACCTTTGGTTCCTCGATCGGCTCGGGCGGCGGTAGGTTAGATCTCGGTAGCTCGTCGGTCGGACGTCGAATTGGAATATGCAGTGCCGTTATCACACTCTGTTGAGTTTTCTCCGCAATCTGTTTGAGCTTTTGCTCAACAAACCCGATTCCATCGTACAACTGCGACTCGGTGATCGACTCGTTGTGCAACAAAAATTTCAAGCCGAACACACCTACGGTTGCCACAATCAATAGGCCGACGAAAGCCTTTTTTAGGTAGCCAGCTTTTCTTTCTTTGGGGCCAACGTTGGCAGCTACCCTGGAGATCCCCTTGAATCCCGATCTATAACTGACCGTAGATTGTTGCTGTGGCTTGTCGTTGGTCATGCCGTGGCCCATCAAACCGCGCTGTAGTGCGAAAGCAGTGTGAGGACGATCCTTTGCAGATAGCTTCATGGCCCAGTCGACACATTCCCTTATGTGTGAGGTGTAGATTGGGCGCTCGAAACCCATTGCCGGCTTGAACGGGTCTTGATCTTTGTGCTGCAAACCCTGGTGTCGCACCATCGCGCCCAGCGGTTCTTTGCCAATCACACAACGATAAAGCGTCGCGCCGAGTGAATATACGTCAGTCCACGGGCCCTGTTTGCCATGGTTCGGGTAGTGTTCAATTGCCGCGTACGCGGGTGTTAGGGCGACACGCTGTGCTTGCTGGGATCCGCCCCGGGCCTGGCGTGCAGATCCGAAATCTATGAGCATAGGCTTGCCGTTACTGCGCAAATAGATGTTGCCGGGCTTGATATCGAGATGCAGCATGCCCGCGTCGTGCACCGCTTGGAGGCCACCGAGAATTGGCAGGAACACACTCAAGAGCATGGACTCTTTCAGATAACCGCCGGTCTTATTCAAGTACTCGGCAAGGTTTTCGCCCTCTTCATACTCCATCACCATATACGCGGTATCGTTGGCCTCGAGGAAACGCAGCACCCGTACGATATTGTTGTGTTTAAATTTGGCTAGCGCCTGTGCTTCGTTTAGAAATTGTTCTAGTCCCCAGCGATAATTTTCAGCCCCACCGGTAATGCCTGAGGTCTTGGGAACGATGGTGGAGCGGCTTTCCCTGAACGCCAGTGACTGCGGAAAATACTCCTTGATGGCCACCCGAGAGCTGAGTTTGGTATCCCGGGCCAAATAGGTGATGCCGATTCCACCGTGCCCGAGGACCGACTCGATGATGTACTCACCCAGCTTATAAGCTGGCGGTAGCGCATTACTGAGGGGTGTGTTGCCCATTCGACCTTAAATCTATAACAAAATCAAACACTTATATATTTCGGCGATTCACGCTCACCTTCTAAAAGCTAGTCTTTAGTCAACGCCTGTGCAACTCGCAATGCACGCCGGCCGGTGAGTCCCACAAACCCGTCGAGCGGGCCTGGTCGGACATGGATGCGGCGGGGACGGAACTAAGTGGTTGAGTACGACAGGCGGATGCAGCTTAGTTTTTTTGGCCTAGACCTGACCGGATGCCGCCAATGCAGCAATACTTGGGGTCGAACGCGTACTCCGGATAGTTGGCACAAAACACCTGAATGCACCCATCCTGGCCGGGCTCGTTTGTTGCCGCCTGTTCGGGGTCTGCGGGAACATTGTAAGGCGGTCGCATTACCCCGCTGAGGCGCGTTAACGCTCGCCCATGCACTCAAGAGTGCAAACATGAGGGGTGTTATGGTGATCGCCCTCATGCTTATCTCGGGGCTACCGTCGTGAGAAATGCCTTGAAATGTGCGAGATTCTTTCGATAACCATTGGGATTCGCATCTGCCCTTAACGTAGAGGCCCCATGAACACCGGAATCTGCTGTGTAGCGTTTGACATTAGCACTTTTCACCAAGCTTAAGACCTCGTTTAGACGCCCCTGCTCGTTTGCCTGCGTGCCAGCCGTCACATAGTAGGGAATTTTTACCTTGGAAGCGGCGTTTTTTATGCGATCCTCATCTGGAAAATACTCACCGGGCGAAAAACTCGCACCGGCCGTCAATCGGCGTGGATTTTCACTGGCCAGCACGAAATTTAGGGAGGCGGAATAGGAGCTCCCAACCGAGATGATCGTCGTGTATTTCTGATCGATCGCCCATGTCAACGCGCCCTGCAGGTCGGGATACGCTTGCGCGTATGAGGCCGAATACCCCATGGCATCCACGGTCTTGTTGGGATGACCCCACTTCCTCTCACCTGAACGCTGATCGACCGCCAATGTATCGAATCCGGCCGCGCGTAATTCGGGGGTGATTGGATCGTACTCGTGTCGATTGGAACCGGCCTGATGAAACAACAATACGATCTTCTTGGTGGGCGTTTTCGCCCGCGCGTGGGTGGCAAACACACGCTCTCCATCGGCAGCGCTAAAGGCGACTTCCGTCGTCGACGCGAAGGCAAGCGGAATGTCCCAAGGCATACTTGCAAACAGCACGAACAGCGCTATTCGCAGTGCGAATCTAGTCTCACTAACGGGGCTCAACATTGGACACACTTCGTCTCAAGATCGGAGATTTCCGATCGCAGTTGGAGATTGCGCGATAGATAACCAGCATTTTGTAGGACTCGGTATGCGACCCGTAGTTCGGGTGGAACGAATGTATCGTCATCCAACGCCAGCCGTGCCCGGCGGGTTGTCAAACTCGCCGCGCCCTACCGCTTCCTGCATCCGAGGCTCAGCCAGCGTGTCGATAGACCTCATAAACAAAAGAATATCGTGGCTACCGCCGTGCTGCCCCACCCCGGCGGGGAGGGGACAATCACGACAGGACAGAACAACGCTAGTTAAACCAGCAAGAGTACGAAGGTGAAAAGCACGACCGCGCCAATGTATGCGGCCCCTACTTTTACGGCAAGTTCTGAAAACATGGTCTTAGTCTCTGTTCTTTAGTCCGTACCGGTCTAGGCACTTTCCCGCCACCGGGTTCGGTATTGTTGATTTAGGCCGCGATGGCTCGTTCCTTGCGGCTCGTCTCGACCGGCAGCTTTTCTGCGCGGTTAGCCTCGACCTGAGCGCTCGTGGTTAGCTCGATTGCCGGCAATGCCGGGGGCCCATTTATCAGGCGATCGACCAAGCTTGGGATCTCACCTCGGGTGACACCCAGGTCTCGTAGCTGCCAATCCGCAAGTGCTGTCAACTCGCGGATAGTAACGTTGCGGGTATGCCAGCGCCGTAGGGCTCGAAAAAAACGCGTAATCATTGCTTCAATCTCCTGCAGTTAAAATAGAAAAATTCATGTATAATTTGAGGGTTGGAGCCGTCGGAGCTTAACTCCTAACTCCTATGACACATATGTAGGATCTAAGATCCCTTTTTACAAATGATAGTTTCTCAGGAAATTGATGAATTTAGATCATCTATAATGAGCCATGAGCCGCCGTCTACCACCCCTTAACGCCGTCCATACATTCGAAGCTGCCGCCCGTCACTTAAGCTTCTACCACGCGGCCGAAGAGCTGCATGTGACCCCATCGGCCGTGAGTCATCAGGTACGTTCATTGGAAACATTTCTGGGCGTGCGGCTGTTTCACCGCCTGACCCGACAGGTTGCTCTTACCGAAGCAGGCCAGGCCTATCTGCCGGCCATACGGGGTGCCCTCGATCAAATAAAACTGGCTACCGAGCGAATACAGACCGGTCGCGAGAGCGGTCCGCTAAGCATGAATGTGGCCCCGCCATTCGCGGGGTGGTTGGTGCCGCGGCTACCCCTATTCCAGGTGGCGCAACCCGACATAGAGGTTCGCTTGAATCTGGTGAACTCCACCGAGCTGATCGACTTCTCGCGTTCGGACGTCGACGTCGTCATTCGCTATGGCGAGGTTGATCGGCCCAACCTGGCCAATCACCGGCTCATCAGCGAGCAGCTGGTACCGGTTTGCAGCCCAATTCTACTGGAGGGATCGAGCCCGTTACGGCAACCGGAAGACTTACAGAATGTGACGCTGCTGCATGCCTTGCCACGACTCGGCCAATGGCAAATCTGGCTCAACGCCGCCGGCGTAAGCGGCGTGGACGCGGCCCGTGGACCGAAATTCCACAATACCCCGCTTACCCTTGACGCCGCCCGGGCCGGGCTCGGGGTTGCGATCGCCGATAAGCGCCTGGTGACGAAGGAGCTGGAAAGTGGTCATCTGGTCATACCGTTTGATATCCCACTGTCGGGAGAAAGCGCCTACTACCTGATTCACCCGGAGGATCAGACAGACAACCCAAAGATTGCCGCATTTCGTGACTGGCTGCTGGCCGAGGCCGGTAGGAGTCAGGACCAAGCGAAATCCCCGCCCGCCATTCAAGGGCGTACATCATCTTAGTCCTTGGCGCTTCGGCCCCCAGTTGCCGTTAAGCCTCGGTTCAGCCTCGCCCAGGTACCCTATGGACACGGTATGGGAACTGGTCCCTATCGATACCCCCTAAACAGGAGGTCCGTTATGGGTATACGAAGCTTGATTTCTGGGTTTTCGCTGGCAGCACTCGTCGCGGCGGGCATGATAGTGCCCACTGTGGTCCGAGCCGGCGATGTGAAAATTCACCTCCATGGCCATTTCATTGGGCACAACCATGTTTATAAACACCATTATGGGCACCGACGGGTCCAACGGAATCGTTACGGGCACTACAACTTTTTCCCCCGGTATCATTACGGCCGTCCATCCTGGTACGGTCGCAAGCACCGCTATGGCTATCGTAACCACCGAAAGTTTGGTGGCCAGCGTTACGGCAACCCGGGATTCGACACGCGTTACCGTAAGCACCAACGACGTCAAGCACGGCGTGGGTTCAGCGACGTCGTGGTCGCGCCTCAACCACGACGTAAGCGCCGCTGATTCCCAGAAACACCCCGGGCTCGGGCCCACTTAGGTCGGAGCGCCGGGGTGACGTCGCCTTCACACTAAGCACCTCGTCGGTGGGTTTCCGCGCCTTCGGTCGGACGTACCCTGCGAAGCCAGTTGTATGCTACAAACCGACTAACATTAGCTTGATTACGTAATTCGACTGCGGTCTGAATGCCGGCATCAAAATTCTATGAAACTCGTCTTGCACACTTTTATCTTGGCAATCTCGCTATTCATGCTTATGCCGCTGGCATCGACCAGCGCGGCTGAAAGGGAGCGCATTATCCTCGCGCAGGCAGGATTAACCGCCCAAGATGTGGCGGAACTGGTACAGGCACGCGTTGGTGGGCGAGTGCTGGCGGTAGAACTTATCCAATCGGATGGGCGGCTGGTTTATCGCGTCAAGGTGCTTACTCGAAAAGGGGCGGTACGGATCTTCTATGTCGACGCCAGCACCGGCGCAATGTAGCAAACCGAATCATGCGTATCCTTGTCATAGAGGACGAGGCCAGCTTACAAGAGCAGCTTCGAGATAGTCTGCAAGCGGACGGCCACACGGTCGATACTAGCGACGATGGTAAAGTGGGCTTGTATCTTGCCTCCGAATACCCGGTCGACGCTGCAATTGTCGATCTTGGCCTTCCTCGTCTCTCCGGTCTTGATGTCATCAAGCAACTTCGTGAGCAAGGCAAGGATCTACCGATCTTAATCTTGACTGCCCGTGGCCGCTGGCAAGACAAAGTCGCTGGCCTAGAGGCCGGTGCAGATGATTACGTCGTTAAACCATTTCACATGGAGGAGTTATTGGCGCGCCTCAAAGCCCTTGTGCGCCGGGCGGCTGGTTCCGGCCAGGCTGAACTCGCCTGCGGCCCTATTTCGCTGAACATGGCGACTCAGACGGTCACGCTTGAAGGCACCGCGGTCGAACTAACTGCCTTTGAATATCGTTTGCTGGAATACCTCATACGCCGCCGTGGCGAGGTAGTTGCAAAAATGGAACTTGCTGACTACCTCTATCCGCACGACGAAAGCCGTGACAGCAACGTAATCGAGGTACTGATCGCACGGTTGCGTCGCAAGCTCGACCCCACGGGAAAACTGCAGCCGATCGAAACTCTGCGCGGACGGGGCTACCGCTTCACGCTTGGTGGTAGCGCCGACTGATGTCGTTAAGCGCGCGCATAGCATTGAGTGCCGCCCTGGTGCTAGCAATATTCGTTGCCTTAACCGCTATTGCCCTTGATCGTGCGTTTCGCGACAGCGCGCGCTCGGCCACGCAAACACGTTTGCTAGGCCAAATCTATCTGCTCATGGCGGCGGCCGAAGTCGACACACAAGGCCAGTTGTCCATGCCCCCCACCTTGCAGGAACCACGTTTTACGTTGCCGGGATCCGGTCTATACGCACAGGTTCTCGACGGCAACAATGATGTTGTTTGGCGGTCACACTCAACCATCAGCGCCCAAGTACCTTTTTCAGGACCATTCCCCGCTGGCACGCAAGATTTTGCCCAAAGACACGATTCAAACGACCGGCCTTACTATGTGTTGAGTTACGGCATTAGCTGGGCAACGGATGAGAACGAGTATCCATTCACATTTGCTGTCGTTGAGGACCTAGCTGCCTTCTACACACAGGTAAAGAGGTATCGACGCAGCCTGTGGGGATGGCTAGGGACCATGGCGGTGTTATTGCTTCTGGTGCAAGCGTTGGTATTTCGCTGGGGGTTAGCGCCTCTGCGCCGTGTGTCGCAAGAGTTAGCGGCGATCGATGCGGGTACACAAGATAGGCTGCAAGGCGAGTACCCGCGAGAGCTAAAACGATTAACTAACAACGTGAATGACTTGCTAGAACACGAACGTGCACAGCAACAGCGCTATCGTAATGGCTTGGCTGATCTTGCTCATAGCCTTAAGACACCATTGGCAGTGCTGCGTGCTGCATCGGGTGGTAAACCGACTAAAGCAGAACTTGCGTCGGCGCTTGAAAGGGAGATAACGCGCATGGATCACATCGTCGAGTATCAACTACAAAAGGCCGCAACCGTGGGACGTGCAACCCTGGCAACGCCGATTGCGATCAAACCCATTGTGCTGAAACTCATTGAGTCACTCGACAAGGTACATCACCAAAAAGCGCTGGAGGTGGTAGTCAGCGTCGACGACGACACTCGCTTCCGGGGAGACGAGGGAGATCTAATGGAGATGCTGGGAAACCTCATCGACAATGCATACAAGTGGTGCATCAAGAAAATACGGGTCTTTGCAAGCGCGGAAGAAGGAAGCCTGGTAATCAAGGTCGAAGATGACGGGCCCGGAATCGATCCCAATGAGATCACCCAGATCTTGCGACGTGGCACGCGGGCCGATGAGGCGGTACCGGGGCACGGTATCGGCCTGGCCGTCGTGTGTGACATGGTACAGGCCTACGACGGCACCATTGAAATTGGTGCGAGCGAGCTCGGCGGCACCGAGATTCGCTTGACGCTGCCCTCCCCCTAACCCCGTCCCACAAGGGGAGGGGGAATGCAAATCGAGTCCTCGCGACATTGTTCTATCGATCCTCTGCGGCGACTGCAAAGCCGTGCGCATCCTCATCTTGGGATGGGACAAACACGGTTATCATCCGCAACACGCCGTCATTAGGAATGGCATCTGGTACGCTGTACACCGTGACTACGCCAAGCAAGGTATAGAGACGCCAAAGAAGCTGCGCCGTTAGGGCGTACATTAGAAAAAAACAGAAGATCAAACCACACCTCACTTGTACATGGGGTCTTCTTCCGGAAAGTGTCGCGACGACCGTCTATGGTGCTAATCCCGGTCTCGTACAGGCTGCGATGGCCGGCCTGAAGGATGAACGAGACAGCGCGAAGCGAAAGTTGAAGCAACTCCTCCTCCGGGAGTTCAAGAAGAAGACTGTTCCCGGGGACGAATATTTCGGGCGCTTCTATCCGGTTGTAAAGGTGATCAACAAGGCCCTCGGGTAACGGACGCCCGTGACGGCTGCACACGGGCTAAAGCACTATCCCTGCCGTTGCCGGGAGCACGCAGGGATGGGCGGGATAAGGCAGCGCGTAGCGCGTGCGGGCTACAGGGATTTGGCAAGGCGGGCGGTTTTGATAAGTTCCCAAAACCCCCGCGGACTGGTGATGCGGATTGATACGCGATCATCGACCGCAAGTAATGCGAGATTACCGGTCACCAAGACGTCGGCTTCGCCGGCCAGGGCGGCAGCCAGAATCCAACCATGGTCCGGGTTATCGGCGGAGGACGGCGGATCACGAACCTCGGCCTGCTCGCGCAAGAACGGGATTATCTGGTCCGCCCTGGCTCGCGGGAGCCCTAATCGATCGATTAATATGCCCCTGAGCTCCCTAAACACGGCCTTACTCGCCAATAGCTGATGTTCGACCAAGACTAATCGCAAGAGGTCCGCGCAAATACCCCGTGTCGCCAGGGCGGCGACCAGCACATTGCTGTCAAGAAAGACCTTCACGAGATTTCGTCGAAAATATCGTCGTCAGTAAGCCAGCCGCGCGCCTCTGCAAACGGGGCAGTACTTGCCCGCAGGCCCTCGAAACGCATTAAGGCAAACTGCCGCTCCAGGGCGTGGCGAATGAGTTCGCTTTTTGGGCGCCCCGTACGTCGACTCAAGCGCTGCAGCAACCGGGCTAAGCGATCATCGACGCGGAAGGTAACCAAGGCCATGTATTACAATGTAATACATATACCAATAAGATCGCAAGGCCTTGATTTTGAGCCGTAACAAAGCACCGGCCGAACTGGCACAACTGTTGCAATGCCCAGTTCTTAAGTGGCCGAGGGCGTTTGGCCACCCGAATAGGGCAAGAGGCAAGCGTCATGCGAAATATTCATGAATGCAGCATCAAATATGAGACGGACACCATAGAGCTGTGCGGCGACGTACAGGCGATCCACATAGAGGCGGGCAGGATTCTGCGCCGTTTCGCCAGCAGTCTGCGGCCTTACGAGGTTGAGACCGATACAGCAGAACGCATCGTCCTCATGGCCAGAGCCTAGAACAGGGCCTGGCCTGTTCACAGTTAAGCGTTTTTACTTACTCATAAGTAAGTAATGACACTCGTTATCGACCGACCTTTGTTAGATATTTCTGGGCTTAAACGCCAGCCAAATTCCCTACCGCTGCAAACATACACTTATTTTTCCCGGCGCTTCACTCACCTACCCACCGACGTCACCGCAGTAGGCAACGCCGCTGTCGGTGTCCGCAGACAGAAGGCTGTGATAAGCGCTTTCTGCCTATCAACTTACTGATTGGTCAGTCAGATTAGGACGCTGACACACCAGTTCGAGCATCACCAATAGCTGCCACCTGTTCGCCGATGCGGAGCAAGCTCGGCAATAACAACAGGGTGAAGGCGGTACTGACCACCATGCCACCGACGATCACAGCCGCCAGGCCGCGATAAAGCTCGGTGCCAGCCCCCGGCACCAATAGCAGCGGTAACATGCCAAATATGCTGGTCAGCGTGCTCATCAGGATGGGTCGCAACCTCAGGCGTACTGCCTGCTCCACCGCTGCTCGCCGCGGACTGCCTTCGCGCTCCGCCGCGCGTGTCTGGTACACCAATAAGATCGCGTTATTGACCACCAGACCCAGCAAGATAATAAATCCGATCATGGTCAGCATATCCATGGGCTGAAATGCGTCAAAAACCTCCCTTTGGACCACATCCACGATCTTCAGAGCGACAACACCTCCCACCGTAGCAAGCGGCAGGGCGAGCAAGACCAGCAGACTATCTTTGAACGACCGAAACAGGGCACTCATTAGCAGATACAAGATAGCAATGGCCAACAGGAAACTTCCGCCCATATGGGTTAGTGCAACTTCGAGCTTATCGGCGGTGCCGCCATAGCGAATGGTACCGTCCTCTGGTAACAGCCGCTCGATCTGGGGGGCCACTTTAGCCCGCAATACCTCCAAGGTCTTCTCTAGCGAGACACCTTCTGGTGGCGTTACCTGCAAGGTGACAGTGCGGCGGCGATCGAGCCGACGGATTTGATCGGGTCCGGCCGTGCGCACCAGATCCACGAGCTCGGCCACCGGTAACACCCCACCCCTTGGGGTCACCAAGGGTATGGCGCCCAGTTCCTCGGGGGTCGTCCAGTCTTGCACGCGCACGATGATGTCTAAACGCTCTTCGCCATCAAAATAATCGCCGACAAACAGTCCGTCGCCCAGGGCGCGCGACACTCCAGCCATGACTTCTCGATTCCAGCCGACTTCGGCAATGCGGCGCTCGATGGGGACTAGCCGAAGCTCGGGCTCGGCAAGTTGTAACCCTGGAAGCGGTCGTACCCTGGCCCCTGGTAGTGCCTGTAGGATGGCCTCATAACCCATGCCAGCGGCCCCAAGTAGCGTCTCTACATCGCGTCCCTGCAAATTAACGTCAACGGTGCGCCCGGTACCGAAGCCACCAAACAGAGATGCGCGCTTGGCAAACGCCAACGTATCCGGAAACCCACGAATCACTGAATTAATAACCGGGACCAGCTTGGCGGACTGGCGCGCATCTGTCGCCCGCGCGCCCATAAACACGCCACGTGGAAAGGCTACAAAAAAGTAATGTTTGATCTGTGGTTGCTTTTCGCCTTTCAAATATGGCGCGATACGATCAGCAATGACTTGGCCCATCTCTTGTTCGATGTGGTCGATGTTCACGCCGGGGGGCGGCAGGATATAGGCGAATACAAGATTACGGTTACCTTCTGGAAGGTAGTCGGCCTGTACTGCCCAAGGCGAGGCGGGCACCGGTGCGTTCAAAGGAAGCACCGCGCGCAGCAACGCGGTGGGCATGAGAATAAGCGTCACTATCAGGGACACGCCCACTAGGCCGCCGATCCATAGCGTGCGACTTGTCGGGGTATCCGTGAGCGACATAATCGTCTTGGTGCCGTTGTCCCACCAATGGGAGTGTCGATCGCTCAATTGCAAGTGACTTAGCCATTGGTTGGCCGCCGTCGGCACAATTGCGATGGCCACGAGCAAGGAAGCGATCACCGCCACCGAGATGGTGAGCGCGAGATCGGCAAAAAGTTGTCCGACTTCGTCTTCAAGAAACACGATTGGCACAAAGATGGCCACCGTAGTCACGGTCGACGCCAGCAACGCACCCCAAACCTGATCCACCCCCTTTTGTGATGCCACATCGCCTTTTTCACCGCGCTCGCGCAAGCGAACGATATTCTCCAGCACGACGATGGCGGCATCGAGCACCAAGCCCACCGCAAAAGCAAGGCCGGCTAGCGAGATCACATTGAGCGTATGTCCGGTCGCATCTAAGATCACAAACGCCGCCGCCACCGCCAGCGGTATGGCGACCGCCACCATAAGCGTGGCGCGAAATCGTCTTAGAAACCACCACAGCACCCCGACTGCAAGTATGATCCCCAACGCGAGGTTATTGCGAAGCATCTGAATAGAACGGTGGATGTAGATGGTCTCATCGTAGACCTGTTCTATAGAAAGCCCTGCGCGTGCAAGTAGACCGTCACGTAGCTCGACAACCGCTTGCTGAAGCCCCTCCATCACTTGCAGCACATTAACTCCCGACTCGCGGTGGGCATTAACCGCGATGGCACGAGTACCCTTTGAAATTACAAAACTCTGACGATCCTCCATCTGCACATCGATGTCGGCAACATCACGCAACAGCACCGGCCGCCCCTCGCGCCACTCGAGTATCAGGTCGCCCATACTCTGGGGGTTAAGCGCGCCCGTATAACGCACCGTGTAGCGTCGCTTGCCGACATTGACGGTGCCGGCGGAGACATCGTCGTTGCCACCTGTCAGTTGGGCCGCGACCGGAAACTCGATACCCAGACTCGCCGCCTTATAGGGATCGAAGGTTATACGCACTTCGCGATCGCGACCGCCGCGCACTTCTGATAGGGCGACCCCGGGTACGCGTTCGAATCGCGTCTGGACGACCTCTTCCACATAGCCCTTGTAGCTTTGGATATCACGCGTATTATCGGGCAGCGGCTTGATGATGAACCAGGCGATAGCACGGCTACGCCCGCCGACAGTGCTGAGTACCGGTTCATCGGCATCCTCAGGGTAGCGCGCCACCCGATTCAGGCGATTTAATACTTCGACCAAACCACGCTGGAGATCGTGGCCGACAAAAAACTTGATACTTATTTGCCCCTGGCCGCGGCTTACGGTGGCGAGCATCTCCACCATTCCCGGTAGCCCGCGCAGCACCTTTTCTTGCGGTTCGATGATTCCGGCCTCTATTTCTTCAGGCGCCGCCGCACGCCAACTGGTGCTGATTGTGATCTCCGGTTGCTTGACCTCCGGTGTAAGTTGCACCGGCAGGCGCGACAGACTGATCGCACCAAACAAGACTACGAGCAAGACCGCGACGAATGCCGCTACTGGATTGCCGAGTGCTTGTTTGGTTAGCGTCACGGCTGAGAACTAGTAGGTAACACGACCACCTTCTGGCCCGGACGCAGGCGCTCGCCACCACGGGTCACCACCTGATCGCCAGCCGATATGCCATTGCTCACCTCGATGAAGGCACCCGCCGCAATACCAGTGGTCACGGTTACCCGCTCGGCGATATCGTCGTCGACGATGCGAAACACGCTGGTGCCATCGCGTCTAAGTACCAATGCGTCGCGTGGCACCACCACTACTTTGCGCGGGGCCGCGGTCGGTACTTGCACACGCACGCTCTGCCCCGCTGGCCATCGCTGACCTTTTAGCGTCAAACGCAGCTCGTATAGGCGCGACCTATCATCGCCCACCGGCACGATCGTACGTACCTTACCAGTGGATTCTTGCGGGCTTGCCATGAGCTTGAGCTCGGACCCCTTTTTAATAAACGCCAACGTTTCGGCGGGTACTCGGATCTGTACCTCCAGAGACTGGGAGTCGACGAGCCTAACGATGGCGGTGCCACTACCCGCCCACTCTCCCGCTTGTACGAACCGTTCCGTCACAACCCCGTCAAATGGAGCACGCAGGTTGGTACGATCCAACCTTTCATTGGCCTGCATCACACGGGCGCGGGCCACCGCGAGTTCGCTTTCAGCCACACGGCGATTCGAGATCGCTTGATCGAGATTGCTAGGGGTAACGATCTTGCGTTCCACCAGCGGTTGCAGTCGTTCGACCTCTTGCGTGTAGAGGGTGACGCGTGCTTGCTCACGAACAACCACCGCTTCATTTTCTGCAAGCGCTTGACGCATCAAGACATCGTCCAGACGCGCTACCGACTGGCCGCGTTTAACCGAGGTGCCGATGTCAGCCACCCACTCCAGTCGCCCTTCGACCTCCGCTGCGAGCCTGGCATCATCACGGCTGATAACGGTCCCGGGAAAAAAGGTCACCGGGGCTAATAGTCGTTCTTCCGCCGGTGCCACCACCACGGGTGCTGGCGGCTGTGTCGCGGGCTGTGCCCCGACAACCCCGTTCAACCCTAGGGCAACGGTCGCGGCGCCGAGCCAACGTATCCGACGCAGCCAAAGACACATAAAGGAGAGCGCTAAATGTGACATTTCTTTGTCAATCGACCTGAAACTTCGCCCATATACAAACTTCGACCAGAAAAGTCATACGTCATTCCCACCACAGCTAAAATCCTTGGTCTCCGGCTAACGTTTACGCTTTGGCGGCGCAGGTGGTTCACCCGTGGGCCAGTTGCGAATATGTAGATCACGTTGAGGGAAAGGAATTTCAATCCCATGCTCTCGAAATGCCTTATCGATAGCAAAATTCATGTCGCTCAACACCCATAGGCGTTCATCGATGTGTTCAATGTGGCAGCGCAGTTCGAAATTTAGTGAGCTGTCACCAAAAGCTCGAAATAAGACCTGTGGATTTGGCGTATGCGGCGAATCCTTGAGAACCGAAGGGTGATCGTTGGCGATATCGAGCAATACCTCCTTGACCTTCTCCGTATCTGTGCCGTATGCCACGCCCACCGGCACTTTCAGCCGCCCGCGTGGCTCATGGTACGTCCAATTCGTGACCTGACTCGAAACAAGATCCGAGTTCGGAACGATGACGTCTGCACGATCAAACGTCTGGATTTGGGTCGACCGGAGGTTGATGCGCTGAACGATGCCTTCTGTGGCGCCTACCACGACCCAGTCGCCAGTCTTAATCGGCCGTTCGAACCGCAAGATCAGGCCAGAGACAAAATTGTTGACAATGTTTTGCAGACCAAAACCGATACCCACTGACAATGCGCCGGCGATGATGGCCAGGTTAGTAAATTCCACCCCCGATACGGCGAGTGTGACCAGCACCGCGATTGCGATACCGCTGTAGCCGATAATGGCAACCACCGCCTCGCGGCTACCCCGATTCATGCGGGGGGGGCGCGGTAACCATTTACGTTCGAGTCGATTACTGAACCAGCCGCTGGCCGCCACCAATACCGCCAACGTTAGTAGGGCAAAAACGATGCGAGCAGCGTTGATGTGAAGCGAGCCGACGGTAAAGCCTGTGAATACCCATTCATACAGCCGTTGCATACTCGCGTCTGACAATCCCCAGATGCGTAACACGGCGAGCCCAAATATCGCCCACAATGACAATGCCGTAAGCACCCGCATCCATACGAGACCGGGTACGCGATCACCCGACTTTAAGCCAAACGCTTGCCGCAAGCGCCGGTGCCAACTGTGCCGCCCAGTCTTAAGGCCGTCGAATAGCTCGTGGAACAAGCGTGCCACGAGCACCAGTATGCCGACGGCAATCGTTGTGCCGATTACTGCGCGTAATACCCAAACTGATAGATTTCGATAACCGAGCAGTTCGGCCGCAAGTGCCGTAAACAGCACGGAAAGCAATACCACCCGCAACCATAACGTTTTCGCCAACCCCGGTATTTGTCCGAGCAACCAAAGTGCCCACACAAGATTGAGAAAGAAAACAATGGCGAGTGCGCCTCGGGCGAGGAGCAAAGCAGGCTCGGGTAGTTCCTGCGCCAGCAATGTCGCAAACACCAAGTAACCCAGAAAAACGAGTAGAAAGAAAACCTTCAGACGTGCCACCAGGGCTGCGCCAATATCTTTCGGAACCCGCGCGAGCGACTGCGCCGGCGGGAATGGTGACAGGAACACGTGGGTCGTAGCCACCGCTAGGAAATACGCCGGTAACCCATAGGCGATAAGTCTGCCGAAAGGAATGGGTTCCATGTGCCGTGCAGCAAAAAAGAAGAACACTGCCGCCGCCACACTGAACAACAGATAGGGCGCATAATGCGACAATGCCGTCATTACCGATTGGCCAAGGTAGCTTGAGAGATTCTTCTGCCAACGATGTCTTAGCGTCCAAGCACGCAACCAATGACGCAGTAAACGACCTAAGGCTACGGCAACGACAAGAACCAGTACGAGCGCCCCTAGCGTACCCACTGAGAGCCTTCGTAGGACGCTGTGCTGCTGCACAAAGGCTCGACTCGAGGTCAGCCAGGCTGCGGGTCGCAGCCGCTCATCCTTGAGTACGGCAATAATGGAAGGACCGCGGGCAACTAGTCGCTGCGCAAGCAGTCGCTGACGCCGCTGCGTGATCTTGGGGATAAGTTCTTCACTGTGGAGAATGAGAACCTTGCAAGTGGCGAGCCGATTGTCGAGCTTACTTTTGTCCTCCGCCAATGCACGACGCTTGTTGATGACCTCGGTCGGCTCACTGATGTTACCCTCGCCGAGGCTAGAAATATTCTCATTGACCTTCTCTAGGGCCTGCTCTATTTCAGGTACACACTTGTTACCAATCTGCTTGATCTCGTTGACCCGCACGACCCAGTCGGCGAGAAGATCTTCACTGTGGATAGTAAGCTTAAGCTTGCTATCGAGACCGTCGAGCTCTCTCGCCAGGATTTCTGGCGTGATCTCCGGCTCGTCTTCGGATTGCGCCCAAAGCGCCGCGCTGTGACCTAGGATTGCCCCGAGTACGAATGCGTAAACCACCCACGCAAAAAATCTCTTTTTTGGTGACGGTAGACTAGACATAGGAATCATTATGTCAGGAGCGCACTAGAGTAGAAACAACATGACCACCACTCCATGTTAGGATGTTGTATCTGTTCGGCTCAACAGAAGCCCATTTGAGGCTGCTATTTATGGCTTGGTGGGGAAAACTAATCGGTGGCACCTTCGGCTTTATGCTGGGTGGACCACTGGGCGCAATGTTAGGGGCTGCACTTGGTCATCAGGTTGATTCTGCCCTCGGCGGTCGCGCCGGTGTGCGCTATCACCTCGGCGACCAAGAGCGCGTACAAACTGCGTTCTTCACCGCCACATTCTCCATTATGGGACATGTGGCCAAGGCGGATGGGCAGGTGTCGGAGGCCGAAATCGCGTTGGCAAAACGCACCATGGCGCATATGGGTTTGTCGCCCGACCAGTGTAGAACGGCCGTCAATCTCTTCAATTCCGGGAAGCAACCCAATTTTCCACTTGATGATGTGCTCGAACAATTTCATCGTGAATGCCATCACCGACATACGTTGATACAAATGTTCCTAGAGTTGCAACTGCAAGTCGCCTTTGCTGACCAACGACTGGATCCATCCGAGAGCAGGGTCTTGCTTCACATCTTCGAGCGCTTGGGTTTTTCGCGCCAGGAGTTCGAGTATCTGGTCGGTATGGTTCGTGGCACACAGCAGTACTACGAGTATTATGAAGGCGCAGAAGCTACAACCCAAAAACCATCACTTGCCGATGCCTATTCGGTGCTCGGTGTATCCGAAGACGCCAGCGACGAACACATCAGAAAGGTCTACCGACGACTGATGAGTCAACATCATCCCGATAAGCTTGTGGCTAAGGGGCTTCCAGAAGAGATGATGACATTGGCCAAAGACAAGACCCAGAAGATCAACCGCGCGTATGATCAGATCTCCGAGACGAGACGACAACTTCACTGACAAGCGCGGTGGGTTTTCTTGCATATTACAACCCAACTAACCGGGAATATTACAGCCCGTGCCGAGCCCTAATGGTTAGGCCGTCAGCGCGCTACCGGTCGAGCGTGGTCATGCGGGGTGTTAAGCGGCACGGCGGGCAAACCATTTCATAATATAGCCTCGCGACTCTTGCACGCCACTCACGAGGTATTGCAATGTATATTCATTGTTCAGCGTTGCGCCTACGTGTCGTTCCGCGTGCCTGGTACCGCAAAACAGCACTTCATCTCGCGCACTAAGGGCCTGCGAAGGGGATCGATCGCCGAGCTTGAGCCCCATTGCAAGAAGATTGACCAGAATCACGGCATAAAATTCGTAGATATTGTGATGATTGAGCGTCAACGCCAAGATGATAAAGAAACCAAAGACAACCTTTTCTACGTTCATTCTGAGCTCGCGATTAAAAGGTTAGGGTGTCATGTTGACCGGAGTCACCAGCAACGACTTTCCGCTTCTGCCGCACCTTCAGGTTAAGCGATCATGGGTAGCAGAACAATCCCCGGCTGCGTAGAGTACCGGCACCGACAAACGGGTCGTCTCCAAGAAGATCCCCACTGTGTCATCGCTATGCCATCTCGGCCATCCTGTGGCCAAACCGGCTTGCCTGCAAGCCGCTGACTGGTCGCCTTCAAGGGCATGATCCGCTGCGCTACATGACTCGCCCGCGCTCCGCGCGTTGCCACCAAGATAGAAGCGTGTTATCTATTACTGATTGCATATTGGCGACCAGTTTTTCGCTGAAAGTCTTCCTGGTGGTGTAAGTGACTTCATATAGATCGGCCTTCTTGCTGGCCGTGAGCAGATAGTCGTCACTCGTCTGTAAGTTATTGATGAGTTTTAATTCCAGCGCACGCGTCCCGTACCAGTGTTCGCCGGTAGCTACCCGTTTTATGTCTAAATCCGGACGATTCTCAGCAACAAAGCTCTTAAACAGCTCGTGAGTATCCTCTACTTCTTCTTTCAGTTTCTTGCGGTCCTTATCCGTATTCTTACCAAATACGGTCACGGTTCTCTTGAATTCACCTGCCTTTATCTGCTCAAAATCCACGCCGTGCTTATTCAACAGTCGATGAAAGTTCGGTATCTGTGCCAACACACCGATCGAACCAACTATAGCGAAGGGAGCCGCGATTATTCTATTGGCTACACAAGCCATAAGATATCCGCCACTCGCGGCAACTTTATCGACCGCCACCGTCAATGGAATCTTTCTATCTTTAATACGCAGCAATTGCGATGCCGCGAGACCGTGTTCATGGACCAAGCCACCGGCATTTTCGAGGCGTACAAAGACTTCGTCCTTCCGCGTTGCCATGGTGAGTACGGTGGTAATTTCCTCACGCAACGATGCAACCGCACTCGCCCTGATATCTCCACGAAAATTTAGAACAAAGATACGTTTCCTGCCGTCCGGCTCGTCTTTGGCTTTCTTCTCTGCCTTTTGGCGAGCCTTCTCCGCTTTGGCTTCCTGTCTATAGCGCTTTCTGGACAACACACTTCGTTTCAGCGCCAATGCCATTGAATCATATTTCTGGTTCAGGTTATCGACTTCCAGCTTCTCCTGCGGACGACCGCGTTTAGATAACGACATACCAAGTATGATGATGATTGCAATAGTAATAATAATCGTCACCGCCTTGGCCAGAAATAATCCGTACTGCATTAAGATGTCGACCATGCTCCTCTCCTTCGCAATATCTGAAACATCATAGGGCCTTGCGCCTAATCATGCCACGTGGAAACAAGCATAGGCCAGCCCAAACTACCTCTGCTCTTCGGCCCACCCACTTGTGCTGTGTGCCTGATGCGAGGATCATTCCTTCCATTGCGTAGCACCGCAGTAAAATCCCAGCGCATCCACGGGAGGAGAAGGTGACGAAAGACGAGATAGCTGTAGTGACCGGGGTGGGGCCGGGCTTGGGGACGGCGTTGTGTCGACGCTTCGTCGACGCGGGCATGAAAGTGGCCATGGGCGCCCGCCGCGAAGAACAGCTGAAGGAGATCGCCGCAAGCATTAGTGGAGACGCAGTGTGGGCTTACCCTGTCGACGTCACCAACGAGAAATCGGTAACTGGCTTCTTCTTGAAGGTAAAGTTCGACCTAGGCGAGCCAAACCTAGTTGTATATAACGCTGGTGCCTTTCAACGCGCCAGTATCCTTGAAGCGGACAGTAATGATTTCGAACGTTGCTGGCGTGTAGGCTGCATGGGTGGTTTTTTGGTTGGCCGTGAGGCGGCAAAGATCATGGCAAACCGAGGCTCGGGCACGATACTTTTTACCGGTGCCACTGCGTCGTTGCGTGGAAGTGCGCAGTTCTTCAATCTGGCGGTTGGGAAATTCGGGTTACGAGCATTGGCGCAGAGTATGGCACGTGAACTCGGGCCAAAGGGTGTACATGTGGCGCATGTCATTATCGATGGTCACATTGCAGCCGGCCGTCACCTCACTCTCGCTGAGGAGCATGGCCCAGACGCACTACTTGAGCCCGATGCGATAGCGGAAACTTATTATCAACTACATTGCCAACCGCGGAGTGCCTGGGCGCTGGAAGTCGATCTACGTCCGTGGGTTGAAAAGTTCTGACCGCCAGGCGACCGACAGGTGACCTACATGGATGTAGGAAAGTAGAACAATGCAGGAGCGATTGTCGAGAAGTCGGAAGTTACGACTCCAGGGAAGGAGGAGGTAGAGTTGCGCCAAGAGCAGCAACCGAGAGCAATGTAGGAGCACGACTACACGGATGTAGGAGTTAGAGTCGCGCCGGGAGCAGCGACCGGATTGCCGAGATGAAGGAAATGCAGAAGGATTGTAGGCCGCTTCTGCGCATCTGCCCTCCATGGACGGAGGAAATGCAACGGATTGTCAGGAACAATCCTAGCCCTGCGCCCGCGGCATTAGTGCGTCCATGCACGTCAGAACAATCCCTGCCATGCACGTTAGAACAATCCTTGCTGACAACCGATAACTTTATTGATTTATTGTCATTCACGCTGCGTCGAGGTGAAATTGTTTCCACCATACTCGCTCGAACGGGGCCTCCGGCAAAATGCGGTGCAACGCGTTAACCAATACGGCATCTTCACCCGCGCGATAACGTAGTCGTGGCTTGCTCGCCTTTACGATTTGCAGGACTCGTTCAGCCACCTTTCCGCGTGTAAGTGCCCTCGATTTCCATTAGGAGCTCTTTACGACAAAGGTCTGCGTTCAATAGAAGAACCGACGCGCCCTCACCTAGCGCATGGGCCAGATGCTCTTGGATCAAACGGAGATCCGCAGCATGGCGAAGGTACACTTTAAATGTCGAAGTGGTGCATTTATGGCGAAAGTCCGTGCCCGAAACGTCGGCCGCGTGCTCCAAAAGAGTATCAATGTTTCGCAAGATTTCAGTCAATTGCGCAACAACATCGCCATCGTGCAAACTTTGGTGTCCCACAATGCTGCCGGTGCCCGATATAAAGAGCTGACTGTGGGCGCCCCAGTCTTTCACAATTGCGCGAGAAAACGACGGGCTACGCGGACTGTGCTGCGGAGGATAGTGATAAGGATTTAGCTGTCGTGGGTTTTCGATTGGCTGGCTTGTTCCTCGCGCCGCCAAAAAATAGATAAATAATCCCGGATTGTGTAGACCTGCCGCCGTAGCGGCGGGTAGGGCTTGCTCAAAACCAGTATCGAACTCATGGAAGGCATTGAACCGTCCTACGCAGAAGCGACGATACCGCTCCAGATCATCTTGCTCGTCGTTTATGTCCGATAGGTAGTTCCATACGCGCAATAGATTCGAATACCCTTTTTCCTTCACAAATCGCAGAATATTTCTGTAGGAATTGTAGGTAAGTGTGTCTAGCAGTTGATCTTGCGTTTCCTCTAACCGAGATAAGCCGAAAAGCGCTTGCTCATTGGCAGCATAAGCTATTCCATCCTGTTCATCCATTGTCACGGGCGTAGAACTAGTCCAAATCTCGACCAAGTTTTCCGTATTGAGTTGCGGTGCCGGAATAGAAATCGATGGGCACTCCACTGATAGCGAAGATGGCTCGCCTTCTCCGTACTGAATTACAGCTACCGGCTGTGGCCCATTGACATGGTCGCCCATCAAGCGTGATGCGGGGACAAACCTTACTTCGAAAAGTCCAGACGATTTTCCGTATCCGGAGTTTAGGGTGGCCATAGTCACTTCACAGTGTGTTGCTAAACGAAAATAGGTGTGTGTGTCGCCGGCCGAATCTAACGTACTAAGTCTGCATTATCAAACAACTTCAACGATTGGGCTCAAAAAGACAACTTTGCCGGTGGGTCCAAAAAAGACTGGCGGTCTATCAGACTCCAGCTTCCTGCGGTATGTAACGTTGATAGATTCCGACTATTACACGCTTGCGATGTGTTTAATCGAGTTATCGCAGTAATTCCAAGCAGTTCATGGGAAGACAGATTGTCAAGATTTTGATCCACGCATGACTGGGAGTAACCTATCATCGCGTTTTGTCGACAAAACCATGTGAACCGGCTGACCCAAAGACAATTTCCATCGTGGAAGGCTCGTCGGAGATGATGAAATACACGATCGCGAGCACTGGACTTCCGGAACTTCAGCGGAATCTTTGGCCAAAGTATTTCGTTTGAGGTAGCTGCCCATGAGCTACTCACAGGATAAGGTATAAAAGTGGCCGACGAATCGCAACGTCGGTAACGTCTTGTTACTCAGCCAACGCAGTGCCGGCTTCCTCCTTCCGATACGGCTTGATTCAGTGCGGTAAAGGCGCGTTGCAACAGGTCTTCTGGAATGTCTCCTTGCCGAATATCCGAATAACCACAGGAAACGGTAACTGTCACCGGTGTGCCGCGGTAATGGAATCCGCTGCCGGCGATGGTAGAGCATATTCTGTCAGTGACCGATTGGGCAACATCCATGTCAGTTTCCGACACTAGAACCGCCAACGTCCCCGCATCATATCGAGCAATGAAGTCGGTCTCACGGAGATTCGTTTCCATAATCTTGGCAACCAGTTGCAACGCTTTGTCACACGCCTTTTGCCCATAGGCCACCTTGATCATTTCGAAATCTTCCACGCTCCATAGTTGGACAACAAGAGCCGATGCGTAGCGCTTCCAGCGAGTGATTTCGTCTTGTAACCTTTGTTCATACGCCCAGCGGCTGGCAAGCCCAGTTGTAGGATCGACCAGGACTTCTGCCTGGCCGTGGGCGTGATGCGTGCACAGCTCCGCCGATTCCTGTTGTATCTCCTGTATGATCGCCCTCAGTGTATTTAACTGTCTCTGCAACGACGTGAACTGCAGAGTTCCTCTCCCCTGGTTGTCCTCAAGTTGTGTGCGAATCACTGCTACCCGCTGGTGGATATACGACTTGATCTGCCACACATCAGATGTCCTTTGACGCTGTGCCTCGATATCGCCGACTTGACGTTCCACCGTTGATTCCGCCTTTCGGCCCCCGTAATAGGCGGCCATCATCTGTTGCTCGGTACCCTGAAGGGACTTATTCAGCTCATCGAGCCGCTCGGTCAGCTGCCCTAGGAATGTGTTCCACTGCACACGTTCCTGGTCCACTCGGCGCCAGGCCCCAACAAGGAAACCGCCCACAACCTCTAGTAGCTCACCGAGGTCTTCCATCCGCAAGTCGGCAGCCAGCTGTTCTTTCACTGCCGCGATCTGAGGTAACAGCTCTTCCGGCGGATCTACTGATTCCAGCAGCCGACTAAGGATTACACGCGCGGTGTCCATAAGCTGCGCGGTGCCGTTTGCAGCAGCGGGCATATTCATCTTAGCTTTACGCGATTGCAGCGAACAGTTAGTAGAGCGCAGACCCCAAAAGAGGTCTGGCAAAGCTATCCTTCAAGGGGCAAGCCGTGTGCCTTGCAGGGCACAATGCTCAGCTGACGGGCACATCCACTTGCAGATCAATCGTAGCTGTACAAAGTTTAGTACAACATACACTCGGGCGAGCCCGTGACCCAATGCTGCGGTACCGCCGCGCCTTCGTACGATCTGCGGGCCTACTGCGAGCTTAAAAGCCGGATCCAAGCCTGGCGACTCTACCCCGTGGTCAAGTCGTCCAGGTGCTGCCGGCCGTGCTCCGTGATCCAGGCCGTTACGAGATGTGGTGGTGTGATGTCAAAATAGACGTTGTGACTCTTGACGTGAGCGAGTCGGGGTGGATTGAATTCGGCGGGGTCGTGGCTCTCTAGCACGATACCGACCGAACTATGATCCGAACGCTTGAAGCTCTCAGAACAAACATAGAAGGGAATACCCTGGTCGCGCGCCGCCAACGCAAGCAAATAGGTGCCAGCCTTATTGATCACTGAACCGTCGCCGGCAATCGTGTCCGCCCCAACCAAGGCTACGTCCGCACGTCTGGCGAATAGACCCATTTGTTGATCGCTGATGAAGTCGGTTTCAATGCCTAGCTCTGAGAGCTTTGCCGCTAACCGCCGGCCTTCGCTGGGTGGCCGTGATTCAGTGACAATTGCCTTCACGTTACCCACCAAACACTCGAATACAGCGACTACGGTTGAACTCAGGCTATGAGTGATGACAGTTTTGCCCGTCCCTACCAATTCAGCTGCATGCGCCGCGGCCGAAGAAGCGGCGTTCTCTGATGCAAGGATTAGCGTCGTCGAAATCGACTTTATGTCGTCGCGTAATGTCGAGACGTTACCACCGGGCAGCCGCTCGACGGCGGCAATCCATTCTCCGATCAGATTGGTAATCGCGGCCATCGTCGGCCGTGCGCTTTGAAGCTCTTGTGCGAATCCGATGAGTTGCTGTCGCAGGGCTTCGTTACTAGTCACCTCAATGCTGCCGGCATGTTTTGCCAACGCATCTAGACATGTTCGCGCCAGTTCACTGGCTCCATGTTCACGATCTTCGCGAATCTGACTTATGAATTGCTGCGCGTCAGTCATCGCAATCACTGAGGCTTATTCATAAGGCACCGAGCTAACGTTTCTTTCAGTGCGGGTACTGTGTCGTAGTGATCGATATCTGCCGGTGTAATCCACCGGAGTTCAAGATTCTCCCAGTCAAGCTGAACCGCTTCTGGATGTTTGACGTGAAATAAGAACGGGTGCACGTGCCAACGCACCTTGTTTTCCGCATCATCGATTTCAAGTACTTGCCCACTACTCACTAACTCCACATCACACTCGCCAAGCCCGGTTTCCTCTTCAATCTCAACCAACGCCTGGTCAAGTGGCTTACGTTCAAGGTAACCGCTAATACCAGACCAGCGACCACGGTGTGTGCCCACTGCCTGACTACGACGAACGATCAGTATCTTTCCATCGTGCTCTAGGAAGGCTGTAACAACTTGGTGGGATTCGAACGTGCCTTGTGACGAGAAGCTGGGAGCCATAGCAGGCCCTTGATTCAAGGTTCAATCTTTACAACTGTTCTGCCGGTGGCAGTGCCGGCGAGTAGGCGGTCGAACACCGGGGCCATCTCTTCCAGTGAGGTGGTAGCGGTGACAATCTTATCGAGATGGCGTGCACGCATATCGTCCGCCAGTCGCTCCCAGATACGCTGGCGCAGACCATTGGGACAATAACCCGAGTTGACGCCTAGCAAGTTTATGCCGCGCAAGATAAACGGCATGACCGTGGTGTTCAATGCATGCCCAGCCGCTAGGCCAACAGACGCAATATTACCAAACGGTTTTACGGTACGAGTGAGCCATGCCAGTGGTTCGCCGCCGAGGCTATCCACCGCTCCAGCCCACAACGCCTTCTCCAATGGCTGCTTGCCCATGTCCAAATCATGTCGTGAACGTACCTGGCTGGCGCCGATCTCGGTGAGATAGGTATGGGCATCGGACTTACCGGTTATGGCGATGACCTCGTAACCACGCCCCGCCAGTATGTCGATAGCGAGACTGCCGACACCACCGGTAGCCCCGTTGACAACAATCGGGCCTTGCTCAGGCTCTTGCCCATTATGTTCCATTTGATAAATTGCGAGCGCCACTGTAAAGCCCGCCGTCCCCAATGCCATTACATCGAACAGACTCAGTCCCGTTGGTACTGGAGTGACCCATTCCTTAGGCACCCGCACGTACTCCGCATAGCCGCCATCGTGAGTTTCACTTAAACCGCGCCCGACGACCAGTACTTCATCACCCTTGCGCAACTCAGGATCGGTTGAAACGGCAACTGTACCCGACACATCGATACCACCGATGAGGGGAAATTTTCGCAAGATCTTACCTTTACCGGTCGCCGCCAGCGCGTCTTTGTAATTGATATCAGAATAAGCGGCCTTGATGATGACCTCGCCAGGAGAAACGTCATCAAGACTAACCTGTTCAATTCCGGCCCGACCTTCGGAGTCGTGAATACGGAATGCGCGAAAGGTTTTCATACCTACGACCTCGCACCGACTTGTGCGCGCGTAACGCGGCTCTGACTATCACGGCCGAGTTGATTGCTAATGAATATGCTTGTCTCGATAAGCTTGCCTAGATCTACACCCGTTTCGATATCCATTCCCTGCAACATGTAAACTACGTCTTCGGTCGCGACATTCCCGGTTGCGCCATTGGCATAAGGACAACCGCCGAGCCCCGAGACGGACGCATCAACAATAGAAACGCCGAGCGGAAGACAGGCAAGGATATTAGCAAGCGCCTGACCGCGTGTATCATGGAAGTGGACCGCAAGATGTTCTATCGGCGCAAAGGCAGCGACGCTCGCTACCATGGCGACTGCTTGTCGCGGTGTGCCGACGCCAATGGTGTCACCCAGCGAGATCTCGTAGCAGCCGCGCTCATAGAGCTGCTGGGCCAATTCAGCGACACGCATCGGATCAATCGCGCCTTCGTAGGGGCAACCAAGTACACATGAAATATACGCCCTAACGCGGAGACTCTCGGCGTGCGCGCGAGCGATTATTGGTTTGAAGCGCTCAATCGATTCCGCAATCGAGCAATTCGTGTTCTTCTGTGAGAACGTTTCCGAGGCAGCGGTAAAGACTGCGATCTCCTCGGCGCCGACCGAAAGTGCACGCTCCAAGCCCGACATGTTAGGCACAAGCACCGGATAGACAACACCTTCTCTGCGCGTAATCTGCTTAAGCACTTCTTCGGCGTCAGCCAGTTGCGGCACCCATTTCGGGCTGACGAAACTCGTGGCTTCTATCGTCCGCAGCCCCGTGCGACTAAGTCGATCGATGAGATCAACTTTGGCGCGGGTTTCTATCGGTGAGGGCTCATTTTGCAGGCCATCGCGTGGCCCCACTTCGACCAGTTTGACGTGGCGCGGATACCCGCTCACGTTAGGACTTGATCCAGTCAGGTTTGCGTTTGTCGAAAAACGCCGCCATCCCCTCCTGGCCTTCAGATGAGACACGCATGCGTGCAATCAAGGCCGGTATGTCCTCGCGCTTCACCAAGCCTGCCGCTAGGCGCTTGCATTCCTTAAGCGCGTTTGGCCCACCATGTAATATAAACTCCACTTGTCGATTCACAGCCTCCGCCAACGCATCTTCATCCACGACCTGGTGGACTAAACCGATCCGTTGGGCCTCATCGGCATTAATCCGTTCTCCCGTAAGAAAGAATCGCCTCGCCTGCCGCGTACCGATAGCTGCGATTACGTAGGGAGAAATGACCGCCGGCGCAAGCCCCAAGCGTACTTCTGGCAGCGCAAACGCAGCACGTCGGTTGGCGATCGCAATATCACAACAGGCAATAAGTCCTATGGCACCGGCAAACGCAACACCGTTCACCGCTGCTACCTTTGGTTTACTGAGGTCATTGAAGGTCTGCAGCATGTCCGCCAATTGCTGGGCATCCTTACGATTAGCAGTCTCATCGTATCCAGCCATGCCGCGCATCCACTCAAGATCCGCGCCGCTAGAAAAGGACTTTCCGGCACCGGTCAATACCACCACGCGTACCGAGGCGTCTTGATCGACCTCATCAAATTTTGTCCTTAGCTGTTCGATAAGATGATTATCGAATGCGTTGTGACGCTGAGGACGATTAAGGGTCAGTGTGCAGACGCCAACTTTGTCCGTTTGTGATAGCAGTGTGTCAGACATCCCTTATTCTCAACCGCTGAAACAGCAAGACCAGCATGGTGTGCCCAATATAGTTAGGTTTCATCATCAGCGAGCTCAACAAAATTCCCCGTATGACAACCAGAATACATTCGTCCCGTTTTATGGTCTGCGACCACGCAGTGTCCTGGCATGTTGGGTATCTCACCAAAGAATATGAGTACAGCTCCTTCCTCGATGGGAGTTTGTGCCTCGTAATCAGTCGCTGGCGTGGACTTGACTAGACTGTACTGTCTCGGGACGCTATTTGTCATCTGTTTGTGCACTGAGTATGTGAAACTTTCCGGTGTCGGCGATGGGCGACTGCTGGCGCTCCGCCAGCGACGCGGTAAAAGCCCCAAAAGGGGGCGGCGGACAGGGTGAGGCAGAAACCGGCGAGGGTCCAGTGGGTGAGTCGGTACCAGGTGAAGGTCCGGTGGACCTTCACCCCACCGAACGCCCAAGCCACGGAAGGCTTGGGCCGGTGCCACAGCGAAGCAGGGACTGCGTAGCGCATGGATTGCCCGGCGAACGGGCTTGCCACGGACGGCAAGCCCCGGCCTTCTAGCGAAGCAGGAGAGCACAGTGCTGAAGGTCGAGCCCGACCGTCGAGACAGGGATGTCTCGTCGGGAGGCTCCGGGTGGCAGCGGAAAAGACGGAAGTTCGGAGCCGACGGTCGACTACCGGCGAGTTTCACATGTCTCACATCCTAAACACGCCCCAATCGGCCTTCTCGATGGGCGCATTGAGGGCAGCCGCGATACCCATTGCCAACACATTGCGGGTCTCGGCCGGGTCGATGATGCCATCATCCCACAGTCGTGCGGTCGCGTAGTAAGGGTGGCCCTGGGTTTCGTACTGTGCCCGCAGCTCATCCTTATACGCCTGCTCGTCTTCGACTTTCCAGGTCTCGCCACGGGCTTCCATACCATCGCGCTTCACAATCGACAACACAGTCGCCGCCGACTCGCCACCCATGACCGATATACGCGCGTTCGGCCACATCCAGAGTTGTCGTGGACCGTAGGCACGACCACACATAGCGTAGTTACCGGCACCAAACGAACCGCCGATAATCACGGTAAACTTAGGCACCTTAGCGCAAGCGACTGCCATCACCATCTTGGCGCCGTTTTTTGCGATGCCTTCATGTTCAAATTTTTTTCCGACCATGAAGCCGGCGATATTCTGTAGGAACACTAGTGGTATCCCACGTTGATCGCATAGCTGAATGAAATGGGTGGCCTTTAATGCAGATTCTGAAAATAAAATCCCATTGTTAGCAAGGATGCCAACCGGATAGCCGTCGATATGGCTAAATCCGCAAACCAATGTTTTAGCATACAGTGCCTTGAACTCATGGAATTCAGAACCATCGACGAGGCGCGCAATGATCTCACGCACATCATATTGGTAACGTGGATCTCGGGGGATGATACCGTAGATCTCCTCGGCCGGCCGTTTCGGCGAGACGGCTGGTTTTCGAGGAAGGTTTCCTAGTTTCTTATAGTTCAGGTCGGCAACGATATCGCGAATGATGCGCAGTGCATGTGCGTCATCGTCGGCAAGATGATCAGCAACACCGGATATTCGCGTATGCACATCACCGCCCCCCAGTTGTTCGGCATCGACAATCTCACCGGTGGCTGCCTTGACCAAGGGCGGGCCGCCGAGAAAGATCGTACCCTGATTCTTTACGATGACTGCCTCATCCGCCATCGCCGGTACATAGGCGCCCCCGGCCGTGCACGAACCCATGACCGCGGCAATCTGTGGAATCCCATGGGCTGAAAGTTGGGCCTGGTTATAGAAAATACGCCCGAAGTGGTCCCGATCCGGGAATACTTCGTCTTGTTTCGGCAGAAAGGCGCCGCCCGAATCGACAAGATATATGCAAGGCAGCCGATTCTGTTCGGCAATCTCTTGCGCCCGCAAATGCTTCTTGACGGTAATTGGATAATAAGTACCGCCTTTGACCGTCGCATCGTTAGCCACAATCACGACTTCTTGGCCATGCACGCGACCCAAACCGGTGACGATTCCAGCGCTGCTCACATCGTCATCAAACATGCCGTTGGCGGCCAGCGCTGACAGTTCTACGAAACGTTCATCTTTGTCCAAAAGGATCTTGATACGATCTCGCACCAACAGTTTGCCCCGCTTCTGATGCTTCTCGCGTGCTTTGGCTGGCCCACCCGTTGCCAACTTCTCAAGGCGAGCCTTGAGGTCGTTAACTTGTGATTGCATGTTCGCCGCATTCTCGGCGAATTCACGCGACGAGGTATTTATCCTGGATTTGATTACAGCCATGCCTTTATCGTGCGTTACTAAACGCAGATTTGTGGCGTGGAGATAGCACGCGCGCGCGGGTTAAACATCATGTGGGCAATCGCAGATCTTCGATCACAGCAGCCAAGAAACGCGTAGCCTCTCCACCGGTCACGGCGCGGTGATCAAAGCTTAGTGAGAGGGGAAGGATTTGATGAACCGCGGGTTTGCCGTCGACGGCCACTACCTCGGGGCGGTTATGACCAGCCCCAAGAATCGCCACCGTGGGCGGCACCACCACCGGGTCTGCATAGCGTCCGCCAAACTTGCCGAAATTGGACAAGGTGATGGTGTAACCGCGCAGTTCCTCTGGCGGTACGGTCCGCGCTTGGACATCTTTTTTGAGTGCGTCTAGCCCTTTGCGTAAGTCGTCGGGCTTACGATTACCGACATCGTGTAGCAGGGGAACGAAAAGCCCATCGCTGGTATCTACTGCAATGCCCATATCAATCTTTTCGATGACCCGGCGTCCGACCGCATGGCTGTCGTACCAGGCGTTTAGAGCTGGCTCCACTTTGCAACCAGCAACGATGGCGCGAATCAAACGAAGTGTGATGTCTTCACCGTCTTTCCATGCGTCGATGTCGGCGTCATCCACCACTGTGACCGCCGCCACTTCGGCGTGCGCTTGGGTCATGCTACGCGCCATGGCGCGACGTACACCCCGCAATAGTTCCAACGGCCCGACATCGGCCAGAATCTTAGCCACCCGTTGTACGTCGGCGGCAGTCACCGTGCTATCGGGCCCACTGGGCGTAACAACAGATAGATCGACGTTCAAACGCTGGGCAAGGGCCCGCACCGCGGGCATAGCCTTGACCCCGACAGCGGCGCGCCCCGCTGCCGTGGGTTTCTCGTTGACGACTTCCTGACCGACTTCGACCCGGCCAACCACCGTTCCTTTGTCGGTAGATTCAGCTTCTCCGCCCTCGAATTCGACCAGCGGAGCGCCGACTTGCAAGATATCTCCCGGCTGGCCATTAAGTTTTTCAATGCGTCCGCTTTGCGGGCTCGGAATGTCGACCACCGCCTTATCGGTTTCCACCGAAACCAATAGTTGGTCAACCTTTACTTCATCACCGACAGACACGTGCCACTCACGGATCTCGGCCTCTTGCAAGCCTTCACCGAGATCAGGCAGTTTAAAGATACTCATGCCAGCGCCATTGTATTTTTCGCTGCCGCGACAATGCGTGCGGTATCCGGCATGTACTCATTTTCCAATCTATAAAGCGGCATCACCGTATCGTAACCAGCAACGCGCTGTACAGGTGCCAACAGAGTCAAAAGACCATGTTCTGCCAGTTGCGCCGCGATCTCTGCTCCCATACCGGCAGTACGTGCCGCCTCGTGCACGATCACACAACGCCCGGTCTTCGCGACGGACTTTAAGATCGTATCCATGTCTAGAGGCTTCACGGTCGCAACATCGATGACTTCAGCACTGATACTATCCGTCGCCAACTGACCAGCTGCCATCATGGTTTCGTGCGTCATTGCACCCCATGTAACGATTGTCACATCGGTACCTTCACGTAACGTAAAACATACATCGAGCGGCAACGCCTCACCGTCATCGGGAACCTCCTGTTTTACCAGCCGGTAGATGCGCTTAGGCTCGAGGAATATAACCGGATCGGGGTCACGAATAGCGGCCAGCAATAACCCGTAAGCGCGCGAAGGCGATGATGGGATCACTACTCTCAGACCTGGAATGTGGGCAAATATGCTTTCCGTGCTTTCCGAATGATGTTCAGGCGCGTGAATACCGCCGCCAAACGGTGCGCGTAGCACCATCGGGCAAGTCATACGACCACGCGTGCGATAACGCAATCGCGCTGCGTGGCTGAGGATCTGATCAATGGTTGGATAGATAAAACCCATAAATTGGATTTCCGGCACCGCTTTAAATCCTTGTGCCGCTAGTCCGATAGACATACCAGCGATTAACGTTTCCGCCAGCGGTGTATCCATCACACGTTCTTTCCCGAAACGCTCTTGTAGGCCTGCGGTGGCGCGAAACACCCCACCATTTACACCGACGTCCTGCCCAAGCACCACCACACTCTCATCGGCTTGCATCTCGTGGGCAAGTGCGAGATTAACCGCTTCAACCAAACTGACTTCAGGCATTGTCTGAACCCCGTTTAGTGGCGAATTCGCGTTGGGCCGCTAGGCTAGTTGGTAGTGTCTCATACAGATAGTCGAACATTGCGCTTGACGGTGGCGCCGGTGTCGCCAAGTATTCCTTGGCAGCCGCTTCGACTTCGTCCGCACACTCAGCCTCGATAGTCTCGGCACCTTGTTCTGTTAAGAGATCACTTCTAATGAGATACGTACGCAGGCGACTTATCGGGTCGTAGAGCGCCTGTTCTTCAAGCCCCTCTTTTGCTCGATACCGACTGGCATCATCGGCGGTGGTATGATCACTCATACGGTAGCTAAGTGCCTCAATTAAACTTGGGCCATCACCGGATCGCGCTTTTTCAATCGCTCGCGACACGCAATGATGCACGGCGATGACGTCGTTGCCATCGACCTGCTCACCTTCAATCCCGGCCGCGATCGCCTTTTGCGCGAGCGTTTGTGCATGGGTCTGAGCGTGACGCGGAACCGAGATCGCCCATTCGTTATTGCAAACAACCATAACCACGGGCAATTGCCAGGCACCGGCAATATTTAGGGCTTCGTAGAAATCTCCCTTTGAGGTGGCGCCGTCTCCCAGCGTACATACAGCAACTCTAGGTTGCTTTCGCAGTTTCATCGCGCAGGCGACACCAACTGCGTGTGGCACGTGGGTAGCAATAGGAACGCAGACAGGAAAGTCCTCGCGTGGGCCCACATAGTCCATGCCACGTTCATCACCGCCCCAGTAGAGCAACAGTTCCGTCATGGTCACCCCACGAATGAACATGGCGCCGGATTCGCGGTAAGTGGGTAATAGCACGTCTTCAGTACGCATAGCACTGCCAATGCCCACAAAACTCGCTTCTTGCCCCAATGAGGATGCGAACGTGCCGAGTTGTCCCGTACGCTGTAGGGCAACTGCTTTCTTGTCAAAAAGGCGCGTACGCACCATAGCATGATACAGAGCAATGAGATTGGTAGAATCCCTTGCGAACTCGGGTAATTCACCCTTCACTTCACCGTTGTGATCAAGAAATCGTGTGTGGTGAATCTCGAAGCTTGCCACCCGTGTCGAGGAGCCTGTGTTTGACCCTTTGTCCTTACTCATCGGGATTATTCTTGTCGATAGTGGGCAACCTTGATGACCTTAGGTCTTCGCAGGTGACGCCAGTATTGCGTCTACCATACCGTCGGCCACGTGATGGGGTGCCTCATCCTTTTTCGCGGATTGCTCGAAGATTCGCATTAACGTATCGTAAATTCCGGAAAGTCTTTCGTTAAGTGCGGATTTGTCAGTCACTATCTGAATCACTCCGCCGGCGTTGATCGCATAGTCAGGCGCGTACAGTATTCCTCGCTTATGCAGCGCGTCTCCATGACGCGATTCAGCTAGCTGATTGTTAGCTGCACCACCAACGATCTTCGTTCGCAAACGTGAGAGTGTGTCATCACTAATCACGGCGCCCAGTGCGTTTGGTGAAAACACATCGCACTCGACGTCGTAGATGTCTTCAGGCTCGACCACATCAGCGTCGAATTCATCAACACAGCGCTCGACGGCCGTTTTGTTCACATCACTAACTGTCAATCTCGCGCCACGCTCGTGTAACTGGCTAGCGAGTGGATAGCCTACATGCCCAACCCCTTGGATCGCAACGTGAATACCATCGAGATCCGTTCGGCCCAGTTTGAATTTAACCGCCGCTTCCAGTCCCCGTCGTACACCGACCGCCGTGTGCGGCGAGGGATCATCTGTACCGGCACTGCCAGCTGATGTGCAGGCAACATATTTAGTGGTGCGAGCAATCACATCCATGTCCGCGACACTGGTACCGCTATCGACTGCCGTAATGTAACGCCCGCCAAGCTCGTCGATGAATCTACCGAACGATTCGAAATACGCCTCACGATCGCGGATCGACGTCGGGCGCATCAACACCGACTTGCCGCCTCCCTGGGGAAGACCCGAGATGGCTGCCTTATAAGTCATGCCGCGCGCGAGTCGCATGGCATCAACGATGGCTACCTCCGTCGACGGGTACGAAGCACAGCGACAACCACCCAGCGCCGGACCTAAGTGCGTGGTATGGATCGCGATAATCGCGCGTAGCCCGGTAGCGGGGTCGAACTTAAAGTGAATATCGCCAAAGCCCAGGGATGAGGCGTCTTGAAATATATCCATGTCGTCGCCAACGATCCATTTCAACTCTCTACGAAAATGCGGTTACAGCGATGAACCCGGTGGGCCCCATCGTCTTCGTGTCCTAAGTGCTTTTTGTGCTCTTGTGCATGAAGGCTCCTGCTAGATCTATTATAGCTTGTGTCCGATCGACCGTGACACCCATTGAAAATTTCGATTCAGACACCCCAATGCTGCGTCTAACCAACTAAAGCAACAGAATCTTTCGGACAAGTGAATCTTATCGTACAGGTGTAGAATCAGGTGCACCTATCTGCGACACCCCATTTGATTTGTCCGACAAGGGTGCTGACCTCCATGCGACCGACACGGAAGTCGGTAGGTAGGACAATGCAGGCGACCGGCAGGGACGCTGGAAGGTAGAGCAACGCAGGGAGCAATTGCCGAGACGGAGGGAATGCAAAAGGATTGTAGGCCGCTCCTGCGCATCCTGCGCTCGCGGCATTAGTGCGTCCATGCACGTCAGAACATCCGTGCCATACACGTCAGGACAATCTTTGCCAAAAGCTCGACGGAGATTACCGTGACCGAATCTATTCATAGGGAAAAACTCACCTTCCTAAATCAACAGGGACAGCAACTGGCGGCACTACTTGAAAGTCCAGAGACTAAGCCTATTGCCTACGCGTTGTTCACACATTGCTTTACCTGCTCCAAAGACATTGCCGCTGCCTCCCGGGTTAGCTGTGCCCTTGCGGCACGTGGTGTGGCCGTCGTGCGTTTCGATTTTACTGGCCTCGGCAACAGCGAAGGTGACTTTGCCAACACCAATTTTTCTTCAAACGTGGCTGACTTGATTTGTGCGGTCGATCACATGCGAGACACCCTGAAAGCGCTGGCCATCCTTATTGGTCACAGCCTAGGTGGTGCAGCCGTGCTATCAGCGGCTGGACATATTCCCGAAGTTCGCGCGGTTGTAACTATTGGTGCCCCGGCCGAGCCTGAACACATAAGTCACTTATTCGAAGCGAACATCGACGAGATCGAGGAGAAAGGACATGCCGTCGTAAATCTAAGCGGTAGAGCCTTTACTATCAGCAAACAATTCCTAGATGACATTGCGACACAGGACCTCAGCGAGCGAATCAGGACGATGCAAAAAGCGCTTCTCATTTTCCATGCCCCGGCCGATGATATCGTTCAGATTGACAGTGCACGCCGTATCTTTGAGGCAGCCAGACACCCAAAGAGTTTTATATCACTCGATAGCGCTGACCACCTATTGAGCCGAAAACAGGACTCCCAATACGTAGCCAACACGATCGCCGCTTGGGCGGGCCGTTATATTCCAGTCGCGGAAATCGCTGACAAAGATACGGCCCGCCCAAAATTGAAATCGGGAGAGGTTTTGGTTAGAGAAACAGACGGCAAGTTTGGGCAAGATGTTTTTACAGATTCACATCATGTATTGGCAGATGAACCTACGCGCAATGGCGGACGCGATACCGGCCCCGATCCTTATGAGTTCCTTCTTGCGGCGCTAGGAACCTGCGTAAACATGACGGTGCGTATGTATGCAAACCACAAAAAACTACCATTAGAAAAGGTCTCGGTAAAACTTAGTCACAGCAGAATCCACGCCGAAGATTGCGAACATTGTGAGACAAAAGATGGGAAGATCGATCGTATCGAAAGCGAGCTTGTTCTTGAAGGCGATCTTACAGCAGAGCAACGCCAGCGCGTGCTTGAGATATCGAACAAGTGCCCAGTACATCGAGCTTTGCACTCAGAGATCGACGTGCAGACACGACTCGCATAGGTAACTTGGGAAAAGCAGATTTGCGTTAGTTGGGGCGCGGCAACTTGAACTTTGTTCCACCGTGATCCAGCACCACCCCGTCGTATACGATTGCTTCCAGCCTTATACCACTGTCGATCCGGTCGCCCTTGCGGATGTGACGGTCGTTGATATAGACCAGGTTTTCGGCTTCATTGGCCGAATACAGGTGCACGTTGACTACCATATCCGGGACACCATCGCGGAACGCCGCAGGCATCTGCCGCAAGAACGGGATGTCGGCCGGATCCACCTCGGCCACTTCTTCCTGCGTGAAATCATCCATGGTTGGCTCGTCTACTGCGACCGCCGTGGTAGCGACCTTAGGTGCAGCCTTGGGAGATTTCGCTTTGTTGGCGGAAGTTTGGCGCTTTGTCTTTCGCTTCCCCGAGCGAACCCGGGCCTGCTCGCCCAAATCGCCGACATCGGGCCTGTCGACATTGCTCAGGGGCGACAGTGCTACACCGTTCGTTACCGCGGTTCGTGACGGAACAGGCTTAGCCGAGGCCTGGGCGGCTACTGGCTTAGCCGGCATACCATCATGCGCCCAGAACCGCAGGAGCACCAACGACGCAACAATGACCAACATCAATGCTAGGATTATTGGCCACCAACGCCGGTTGAGCGGCGCCGACAGCGTCCCCGTGCTATTCGTGGGAGCCAACATTTCACCGACACCACGTTCTTGTTCCGACTTCTTTAGCGCATCAAGAATATAGGACATAGCTAACTGGCCTTCCGATCCGGACCCTTCCACAATACCGGCGCTGCCTTCTCCGGATCATAGGTGTTCAACTGTATTAAGGTGAGCCTCCCGACCACGCCGTCTGATTTCAACTTATGGTCACGTTGAAACGCCTTTACCTGTGTTTCAAGCTCCCGGTCGAGCAAGTCCTTGCCATTGGCTAGCTTTGGCTCACCGTGGTAGCGTGCCAAAATATTTCTTAACCAAACTACTGCCTCGCCGCGAGTACCGCGACGCAACACGCGTTGCTTTGATGATAGCGGCTTCCACAGCAACAAATATTGCCCATACCAGTAGCGATCAATTTCACTGATGGGAATATCGTACTCTTGACCGCCAAAATTCACCGATATCTGATTATCATCTAAAGCGGTAACCAGCACATGGTGTCGCTGACCACTGCCATCGAGCAACTCAATCACCGCGGGACGATTCAGCTGCCGTAAATTATTCCATGTACCGGATCGGAAAATACAACGCAAACCTGCCTTTCGGGCTCGTGTACATCCGGTAGAACCTTTGTAGTCGGCATATATAAGACCCCAACGTGAAAACAGCTGGGTAAAGGCCGATTCGGTATCGGTGTATATGTTCGGACCAGTTAAGATCTGTTCCAGCGTTTTGTCGTTGTCCGCTTTAGCGGGTGTTGTCGTTGACGGTTCAACCATCGCGACTTGATCGGAACTCAATGTCGCTTCGGCATCCGCCGCAATCACCGATAGCCCTGTGCTGACATCAGTGCTACCGGTATCCGCCGACTGTACCGCGGCGAGCTGCGGGCTTTCCGATGCATCGTTCTCGAATAAGGGCGAGAATTGCCAACCTATAACGACCAGACCTGCGACCACTGCACCGGCCACCAGCGCCATGGGGCGCGGCAGGAAACGTCTCGGGACCGGATGCCCAACCTGCCCAGCCGCACGCCTAACCAAACTCACATTAGCGTATGCCTTCCCACGTGCATAAGTACCCAGTAGCGCACGATCACAAATAATATTGACAACCCTTGGCACGCCGACTGACAACGTGTGAACCCAACGCATAGCCGGTGCGCTGAAAAGCGGTGTCTTGGCGCCGGCTACTAGGCATCGGTGCAAGATATATTCGGACGTCTCCTTCGCACCTAGCGGGCCCAGACTGTAACGGGCCGTAACCCGCTGCGCGAGCTGGCGCATATCTTCCTGCGCTAACAGGCTATTCAACTCCGGCTGCCCGACGAGAAGAATCTGCAGTAGCTTCTCTTTGCTGGTTTCCAGATTCGTGAGCAGGCGCAGTTGCTCCAACACATCGCGGTTCAGGTTCTGCGCTTCGTCGATAATCAAGACTGTACGTCGACCCTTGGCGAAGTTCGCCAACACATGATCATTCAGTGCATCGATCATGTCTTTTAGGGTAGCGTCCTTGGCGTATTCGATGCTTAACTCACCACAGATCGAGCGCATGAACTCATGCACAGACAAAAGCGGATACAGGATCAGTGCTAGTTCGACGGTCTCTGGCAGACGTTCGAGCAACGCCCGAATGAGCATGGTCTTACCCGTGCCCACATCGCCCGTTAGCTGCACAAAACCGCCGCCTTCGGTGACACCGTAAATCAGGTGTGCGAGCGCCTCTTGATGTCGGCGGCTCAAATAGAGAAATCGCGGATCGGGTGCGATCGAGAAGGGATTTTCTTTAAGACCGAAGTAGCGGGTATACATGGCTTATACCAGCCAGGCTGGCCAAGGACGTATTAGGGATGTCTTATAATTCATCATCGCCAGTAAAGGATGACGTGTCAAGGGGCTGATTCAGCGGAGATTTTTCCGATCGCAGGCGCTAGCGAGGCCCGCGACCGAGAGGTATCGCCTGCTGGCACATGTAGTCATGTGCGTACCGGCGGATCACAAGGGTGTGTGTCCACTCCCCATAGCCCTCGCACTAGATCCAGTCTGGCCTTACGAGAGGCTAGGTTTCTTCCTTGCTAGGTTTATGCTCGGCTATAAGCTGCTGCTGAATGTTGGCGGGAACCGCCTCGTAATGGCTGAACTCCATTGAATACGAGCCGCGACCGCCAGTTACCGACTTTAGCTTGGACTGGTAGTTATTGAGTTCGCTCAACGGCACCTGACCAGTAATCGACACCATACCACCGGTTAAGGTCTCCGTACTGTTGATACGCCCACGTTTGCCCGACAGGTCGCCGGTGATGTCGCCCATATTGGCATCCGGTGCACTCACCTGAATCGTAACGATAGGCTCCAAAGTAATGGGTTTGGCCTTCTGCACTGCGTCGACAAATGCTTTCTTGCCAGCGGCGATAAAGGCTACCTCCTTCGAGTCGACCTGGTGATGCTTACCGTCATGGACCGTTACCTTGATGTCCTGCATCGGATAGCCGGTTATCGTGCCCGTCTCCAAAACTTGGCGGACGCCCTTCTCTATCGCGGGAATAAACTGGTGTGGGATGACACCACCAACAATTCCATTGACAAACTCAAAGCCAGCCCCGCGCGCTAGCGGCTCAACCCGCAGATACACTTCACCGAACTGACCCGCACCGCCTGTCTGTTTCTTGTGACGGTGGTGGCCTTCCGATTTCTTACTGATTGTCTCGCGGTACGAAATCTTGGGTGGGCGCGTCTCAACCTCTGCGCCGTGGCGATCCTTCATCTTCTCGAGCATCACGCGCAAATGCAGATCACCAAGACCGCGGATGACCGTTTCGTTCATAGCTGCGTTGTGCTCAACCACGAAACAGGGATCTTCCGCTGCTAATTTCTGTAGGGCACTGGCAACCTTTTGCTCGTCTCCGCGTTGCTTAGCCTGGATCGCCAGGCCGACCATGGGTGTGGGTAGCTCCATCGGACGAAGATGATAATGGTCTTCGTCATGGGAATCATGCAACACGGCATCGAAGTGTATCTCGTCGACCTTTGCCACCGTGCAAATATCACCCGGTATGCCACTGTCAATCTCCAGATGTTCCTTGCCTTGAAGTTTGAACAAGCGCGCTACCTTGAAAGGTTTTCGGCCGTCGCCGATATAGAGTTGTGTGTCTTTGGCGATGGTTCCCTGGTGAATCCGAAAGATTCCTAATTTGCCAACAAACGGATCCACTGAAACCTTAAAAACATGGGCAAGAACGTGCTTGTCAGGATCCGGCTCGGCCGTGACGGGTTCTGTGTCGTCGCCTTCACCTTTAAGAAAAGAGGGTGGGTTAGCCTCTTTGGGATTCGGCATGAGCTTGGCCATCACATCTAATAGCTCGGAAACGCCAGCCCCAGAGATGCCTGAGACAAAACAAATAGGAATCAAATGGCCCTCACGCAATGCCTTCTCGAAGGGCTCATGCAGTTGTTCCGGGTTAACCTCGCCCTGGTCGAGATACACTTCCATCAACTTCTCATCGACCTCAACAACTTGATCAACGATTTGTGTGTGGGCCTCCTCAATGGAGGAGAAGTCAGCGCTGCCGGAAGGATTGAAAAAACAATCGACCACCGCCTGACCGCCATTGCTAGGCAGATTTATGGGCAAACACTCCCTGCCAAACGTCTCGCGAACATTCTCGAGCAACGCCGGCAAATCCACATCATGGGCATCGATCTTATTGATAATTATCATGCGGCAGAGTTTGCGGTCAGCCGCACGCTCCATCATGCGCTGGGTCATCATCTCGATGCCCGCCTGCGCACTAATGACCACCGCAGCCGTCTCAACCGCCGGCAGTGCGGTTAACGCCTGACCCATGAAGTCGGGGTATCCAGGCGTATCAATCAAATTAATATGTGTGCCCCCGTAATCTAGACTGGCTATGGCAGCGTTTAGTGAATGCTGATATTCCTGCTCCTCCGCCTCGAAGTCCGTCACGGTGGTCCCCTTATCGACGCTTCCTGGGGCGTTAATCGCACCACCCTTATGCAATAGGGCCTCGGTGAGCGTGGTCTTGCCGGCTAGGGCGTGACCAACCAGGGCAATATTGCGGATATCCTCAGTTTTATAGTTGGGCATGGGTACTGCCTCCTCCATCAGACCGCCACGGATGGCGGGAATGCAAAGGGATTGTAGGAACAATCCTTGCTGACCGCCACGGATGGCGGGAATGCAAAGGGATTGTAGGAACAATCCTTGCCACAGATTCGTCACGAATACCGTACGTGAAGGACAACAGTATTAGAAATCACGCTCGAAGACGCAAGCCAACGAGCCAAACCTGGGTAAGAGCTAGGGAAATTGGTACTTTCTCCTGGGTGATGCCGCCGGCCCGAGCTCGATGCTCGCCAGGAACTGGCATATAGATCCGAAGCGGGTGGAGCCTTAGTGTTTATTGGCTACCCACGCGACGCTGGTTGAACCCATCGTCATCGTAGGAGAGCACATAGCCGCTGCCCTGCAAAGTGGTTTCCAACAGCACCTCACGGCCCCATAGTTGGTAGACATAGGCGAGCGTTTTTTCGGCGTAACCAAGTTCTAGATCGCGCCCATCATGCGCGTGAGTAAGGTAGAGTACTCGATTCTGCTTATAGTCCGCATCCTCGATGCGAATCACCGGAAGCGGCCCCATACCGGTGCCCGCGATTAACGTGTCCTTCACCCGTTGCCAATTCTCCTCATCTGAGACTTGACTGATAACTAGATCGTCGCCCCGTCGTTCATACTCAAACATATCCATTTCACGCATGAGCTCTTCCGTGAGAAATCGACGTAAGAACGACACATCACGGTCAACCTCGCGTACTTCAAAGATCTTTTCAGTACCGCTTTTGTCAGGCTCACCGTATTTTTCGATCTCCTCGGGTGTTGGCTCATCGTAACTGCGGCGGATCTCATGCCAAAGTTTAAACCCCAAATGGTAAGGGTTAATACTGCCGGGATGAGGTCGCACCACCTGATTGTGATGAACCAAGAACTCCATATGCAAGCCCTCGGGTAGATCAAGGCTGTTCATCAGATAGTGGTGCCAATAGCTGGCCCAGCCTTCGTTCATGATTTTGGTCTCGATCTGAGGAATGAAGAACTGTGCCTGTTCGTGGGCAATAGTAAGTAGATCTTTCTGCCACTCACTCAAGTACGGGTTGTGATCACAAATGAATAGCAGAATGTCTTCCTCTGGCTGCAACGGTATCTTCGTCAGATCGGGTGGTACATACTCGATCGGTTTATGAATGCTATGGAATGGATCCGCCTGCGGTTGCGCGGCTATCAGTACTTGCTCCTCTTGCTCTTCACGCGAGAGCTTGCGAATCGCCATGTTGCGTCTACATTGATACGACAGCGCATGTGCAGCATCCAAAATCTCTTCAACCTTGTCCACACCTATTGACGGGTCCTCACTATAGGCCCGAACACGATCCGCACGTACCTTAAAATTACTAATTGCGAGCTCGGGGCGTGTGTCTCGAAATGTAAAGTTGTTTTTGAAAAAGTCGTTGTGCCCATAGACATGTGCGATGGTCAAAATTTGCAAGCACAACGAGTTGCCGTGCATTAAATACGCCAGCGACGGATTGGCGTTTATCACCATCTCATACGGCAATCCACTTACGCCATAGTCGTAAAGCGTCTTTAGTTTTTCGTAGCTTTTTCCGTAGGACCAGTGAGGATAGTGGGCGGGCATTCCAGAATAAGCCATATAGCCCAGCATCTGTTCATGATCGCACACTTCGAATTCTTGGGGAAAGCACGATAGGCCGACTTCTTCGACTCTCTCCCGAATCTTTTCATCCCAGTACTCGAGATCCTTGACCGTCCAGGGCTTACCCATGATTGTTCCTCCGAGGACCGCGCAAAAAGCGTTACGACTCTGTCTTCTCACGCGCGAGGAGTGCCTTGAAACTTGGCCAGATATCCTCTTTGCGCTCTATCAACGTGGTATGAAAGTTAGACATGCTTATTGACTTAAAAAGTTGCAGCATAGAATCTTCGTAGTGGCTTGAGCTCAATGGTTTGATCTCTCCGTACCCGAAAAGGTTGGCGATCTCACATAGCTCTTTTGCCGCCTTTAATGCGGTGTCATTATCGTTAGGAAAATTGTCACCGTCTGAACAGTGAAAAGCATAGATATTCCATAACGTCGGATGGTAGCGGGCCTGAATAATCTCCAAGGTCTTTACATAACCAGAGGAAATGTAAGTCCCACCAGACTCGCCTTTGTTGAAAAACTCGTCCTCTGTTACTTCCTTAGCCGTCGTGTGATGGCCTACAAATACTACTTCCACATTGTTATAGCGGGCACGAACGAATTGATAAAGAAGAAAAAAGAAACTACGCGCCAGATACTTCTTGACCGTATCCATGGAACCGGATGTATCCATGATACAGAACACCACGGCGTTGGATTGTGGTTTCATATCCTGGCGCAACCGCTGGAAGGTTATGTCGTTACGGTGAAAAGGAAAGCGTTCTTCTTTCACCTCGAGTGCGACGTTCCGGCTAGAAGCCACCCGGCGACGAATGCGGGCGATCGCGGTTCGACGTTTGTCCATATGGATGTGAATACCGACCCGACGATAGCCCTTGCGCTTACTGGTGCGCTCTGCCAACAGTTCACGTAGTTTCTTACGCTCCATGTCAGGTAACTGGAGATCTTCGAACATGATCTCGACCAGTTCGTCTATAGTCACATCGGTTTCGTAATAATCGACACCCGGCTGATCGCCGCCCGGACCGCCCGCTTGTCCCTTGCCTTGTCCTTGTCCTTGGTCAATTACCTGACCCGGTTGTGAGTCGCCGTTGCCGGTACCAACGCCGGGGGCATTATCCCCATATATAAAGCGATACTCTTTTACCCCACGTATCGGTACTTTAATGATTCGATCTCGGCTTTGCCCAATGATCGACTCTTCGGAGATGATGTCGGAAATATTCTCGCGGATTGCCTGTCGTACCTTGTGCCGATGACGCAGACGATCGCCAGCACTGCGGTCGGACCGCAGTGCATCAGAAGAGGAATAAGGACGGAATATGGTGGTCATGGCCGCGATCGTTACCATCCCATATCAAGGAGCCACCGAGTAAGTTCAGCTTCCCGGGTTTGAAGCCAAAGCCGGACCCGTGACACGCCTAAGTATCAGCCCGCACTTCTCGCCGGGTATCGTAGCGAGGGCACGTAGCTGCCCGTGGATAGAAGGCGCGTGAAGGAAAATGCGCGCTAGGCGTACTTGATCGTACGTTGAGCCCATTTTCCGAACGCAACGCACTAGGCGCGGGTACTTGTTTCGCTTCGCTGTCCTGCTCTGCTCGCAAGTCCAGGGTTCGCCATCCGTGGCGAACCCGCTTGGCGGGCAGCGCGTCCACTGGACCCGCTGCTTGTTCCGCCTCGCCCGCGGCCGCACGGCCACATGGACGTGGGAGGTAGAATCGCGTCGGGAACAGCGATCGAGTAGAGACCTGGTGAGAAATGCGGGCTAATCCTTCCATAGATTGTTCGCCGCGTACCTCAATACCACCTCGGCCGAATACTCATTATAGCCACGCTCGATCAAAGCCTGCAGCAGATCCGTATACTTCTTCGCCTGTTCTTCATCGCGCGTTCGGGCCTTGGTGATCACGCGGCTCATGTCGCGCACCGAACTCATAAGCTTCTTCTCAATCGCTTCTTTCAATGGCTCATAGGACTGATGACTCACTTTGGTACCGCGACGCGTCGCCGCCCACAGATAGGCCATTACTTCCTGACGGAAGCCGTCGGCAGCCGAGCCGATAATGGCGATTTGTTCCTCGACGGATTTCAAGAAACCTTCGTCAGGCTGTAGCTCTTCACCGGTATTGCGGTCCCTGACGCGGGTCTTGTTCACATAGGCCTCAGCGTGATCCAGATAATTCTGGAAAAGCGCGTCGGCCTGCTCCTCAAACGAATACACAAAGGCCTTTGTAATCTCCTTCTCGAGGATTTCGAGATAGGCCTTGTGCAGCGTGTCCTGCAAGAACTCCAGGTATTGCTTGCGCATATCATCCGACAAATCAGCTGCCTTAACCATGTTGATCAAGGCCTCGCGCCCATTGATGGGATTGATTCCTTCCGGGTTGTCTGCCAGCGCATTGTCCAACGCCTTCATAATGAAGCGAGTAGAAATACCAAACATAGCCTCGCGCCGGGCCTCATCTTTAAGCTCGCGGACGTTGATCTTGAGCGTCTTACCTTTCTCGATGACTTCTTTGCCATCGTAGAGACGCAGTTTGGTCATCAGATCGCATTTAGCAGTCGGTTCGAGTCGAGTCAGGATCGCGAACATACTGACGATCTCTAAAGTATGCGGCGCAATGTGCTCACGGAAGTCGGAGTATTGGAGCATCTTCTGGTAAATCTTTACCTCTTCGGATAGCCGGAGATTGTAGGGCACCTTAACGACCACGATGCGATCAAGAATGGCTTCATTAGTATGATCACCTCGGAACTTCTGCCATTCGGCTTCATTCGAGTGAGCAGCGATAACCGCATCGATATACACGGTACCGTGACGCCCAGGTGCGGGGACAAACTTTTCCTGGGTCGCCGTGATCATAGTATGCAAGTATTCCGCTTCGTTCTTAAATACTTCGATGAACTCCACCATACCGCGGTTACCCACATTGAAAGCGCCGTTGAGCTCAAGCACCCGTGGATCGCCCTCGGAGTACATGTCCAACTTCGATATATCCTCGGAACCGATCAGTATTGATGTATCTTGATTGTTAGGATCCACCGGCGGCACGACTCCGATTCCGCGTCGCTCGTGCCTGGAGAATGCGACGGTGCAAACTGGAACGTCCTCATAACGTCCTTTGAACTCCTCCTTGAGACAATAACGGCACACCGGACATAGCTGCCCTTCTATGTGAACGTCCAACATCTTCTCGAACTCTTTGCGCAAGTTACGGGGGATAAGGTGCAGTGGTTCTTCCGCCATCGGGCAACCTTCGATCGCGTACACCGGACTACTTTGCTCGAGTCCTCGCTGCAGCGTCTCCATCAACGAACTCTTGCCGGCACCGACCGGACCCATGAGGTATAACACTTGACGACTTTCTTCACCCTGCAGCGCGGCGGAATGAAAGTAACGAGCAATTTGGGCAATAGTGGGTTCGATGCCGAAGAACTCGTGCTTGAAGAAATTATATATTTTGATGGGCTCGTCACCAAAGAGTTGTGCCGCCTTTGAATCACCAGCCTCCGCCGTGTCGCTGACACCCTTGTCCATCAACACTCCGTAGAGTCTTGCGTGTGCTAGCTTCGCGATTGTTGGATCTTGCTTAACCCTTTCCAGATACTCGATGAAAGTGCCGCGCCAATCAGTACTAGTCTGTTGCGCCCGGTCTTTCTCAATAATGTCCGCGAACTTCTTTTTAACTTCTACCATAGCCGTAACCCTCGCTTGCTGGTTGCCGACTGAATAAGTCGTTTAACTAGAACCTAAAACGGAAGACTTCTCCATCTCAATATAGTTCCTTCGATCTTCCATGATTGCTGCATATAACGTGCCAGCAGGGAAATTCCAAAAACCGGGTTGATTTTACCTACTTTAGATAAATGACCCCACACAAATTGCGAAAAGGGCGGTGAATAGACCCCAATTGCCGTTATCGGCGACCTGATACCGCAGCTTGATAGGCGAATAACGTAACCCCCAAGATGCCAAAATCTCGTAGCAGGTCGACTTTGACGCAGCGTGTAGATCCTGGGATCGCAGACGCCTGGATCTTCTAGTTTCAGTCTAATCATCGCAGCCAATAACGCGAATACCCTGCCACCGCAACAAGAATCACATGCTATAAGTAATCGTGGGATTAAACGACATGATCACCGCACGCGCAACCCAAGGCGCCTACTGACCAGTCTTTGGGTTCGTCGATATGAAGAAATGCTCAGACAAAAGCTATGCGTACGTGGTTTGCCTTTCAAGCATCTTTGGCTTCATCGGTATTCAGCATTTCTCCACAGATTCTACGTCGGCAAGATCGGCACCGGCATCCTCCAGCTTATTACCCTAGGTGGATTGGGTATCTGGGCGCTGGTCGACTTCATAATGATTGTGACGGGTAATTTCAAGGATAAGCAAGAGCTTGCAATTAAATCCGCTTAAACCAGCCTTGTCGTTAGAACGGATCGACGGCGCCGTCGCTTTTTGTCATTGTCGGTAGTTAGCGGCATGTGACAAAAGTGCCACCGCTGCCGTTTCGATACGCAAGATCGATTCACTAAGGTTAATCATCTGCCCACCCGCTTTCAGCAAATAGGCTAGTTCGTTTTCGCTAAACCCGCCTTCGGGTCCTACCATCAGCAATAGGCAGCCACTCGCCCTGTCAGCTTTCACGTCTGTGATTTTGACGCCGGTGGACTCCGCCACCCATATATCGCATCCGTTCGTATCCGCGAGTACTTGTGCGGGCGTGGCCAACGAATAAATAATCGGTAGGTAGGGGCGACGGCTTTGCTTACATGCTTCTGCGCAAATACGTTGCCACCGCGCATGGGCCGTGGATCCAGGCTTAACCACACTGCGTTCACATTCAAGCGGCCGAAATGCTGCCATTCCCAGCTGTGTTGTCATATCTAAAAGTATGGCTAGACGTTCACCTTTGGGGAGCGCGCAGGCTAGTTCGATTCTAGGTGTCGGCGCCGGCACGACCTGGCATTCTTCGACCTTAGCCACAATCGTCTTCCCGCGGCGATCAATGTTTTCTATGGTAGCGCGGCCAATAGTTCCACGACCGTTAAATAGACATAGGCCGTCACCAATCTTAAGTCTGCGCGATCCGGCTACATGACGGGCCTCTGATTCCTGCAAGGTTACGGTATCACCGGCCCCGGTGAGTTCTGGGCAATAGAACATCGGATCCGACATATTACCTGCCTATAAACTAGTCAGACTTTAACGAAATAGACATCGTATCTCACTAGTTTGCCCTCGTGACTAGTCGAAGGGGCTGGCTTCAATGGTTCGACATAACTCGGGCGTTTGACCACAACACGGTTAGCGGCGTATCGCAGACACACCGATAGCAACTCCATGGCATCATCGTCATCACCCACTAGATCACGTAGGGTTCGAACCGATTTCTTTGCAAGCGCTGAACGCTTGCGTTTGGGTGGAAACATGGGGTCCAGATAAACAGTGTCGGGGGCGGGGCATATATTCGGTAAGACCTCGCGCGCATCACCGGAAATCACATCTACGCGACCGGCGAGCAAATCGCCCGCCCGCGACAACCCATCTTGTAACAGGGCAACGATGATTACCGAACGCTCAATTGCGGTTACGCGATAACCCAAGAGCGCTAACAAAAAGGTATCTTGGCCGATGCCCGCAGTGGCATCGACGACGGTATGGGTGTGAGGGCCGATAGCACGCGCTAGCGGTTGGCGCCGTGAAAGATTAAGTGTCGATCGGCGTCTTTCGAATACGGTTGTGTCGACATAGAGCGGCCGCGTCGTACCCCCACGATTCTCGCGCAACTCCAGCCTATTTGGGGTGGCGACTAGTAGATACTGGAACGGCTGCGCGGTGTCAGCAGTAACTAGCGACAAGTTGAGCCTGTCCGCCAATTTGGAAGCAGTTTGGTCACACTTATCGTCGAATCCAGTCATCACCGCGACTTTCTTAGAGACGGGCTTGGTCAGCCTAGATTCTGTCCTTGCACTGGGCACGTTGTTACCGCTTTTCACCATTCGATCATCATACGCTATCATCACAGGTCGACCCTAGACATGCGCTGAATACTTAAAAGCAATGTCAATCAATATAATTCGTCATCTTCAAATCATTCTCATCCTGATAAGCCTACCCCTCAGTGCCATCGTCCGTGCCGACTCGGCTGCGGTGGTCGAAGGCTTGCAGCTGCCCGCGTGGCTGGAGCACAATGGCATCCGTCACTCGCTGACGCTTGGCATGTCACTTCAACCGCAGGATACGGTTGAAACAGGCCCGGCGCGTGATTACTAATACAACTAGAGGATGGTAGCTTAGTTGAGTTAGGTGAAAACGCTAGCCTCACGCTCGCCGAGCTTGAACCGGCCGCGAGCAGCCAGGGAATTTTCTCCAGTCTGTTGAATGTTGTCCGCGGTGCGTTCCGCCTTACCAGCGCCAAGCTTGCACGTCAGCGTAAGAGTAATCTGGAGATCAATATTGCCAGTTTGACGTTAGGCGTTCGCGGTACTGACGTTTGGGGCAAGGCAGCGGGCGACAGAGATATCGTCTGCCTCATCGAAGGACACATCGAGGTGGAGGACAATGCCAATGACACCACCTTCGAAATGACCCAAGGTCTAACCTTTTACATTGCGCCACACGGCAAACCACCTTTGCCAGTGCAACCGGTGCCTAGCGCGAAATTAGAGGAGTGGTCGCAAGAAACGGATCTCACCGAGGGCATGGGAATCTTGCGGGTTGATGGCGGCTGGACAGCGCATCTATTATCTTTCCCAAAACGCGAAGCAGCCGACGACGCTCGACAAAAACTAAGTAAAGCAGGTTATGCGGCCGTCGTGCGTCAAGCCCGCTCGAACGGACGCACGTGGTATCGCGTAAGCATACCCGGCTTTGTCAACAAGACCGAGGCGCAAGCATTCCAAGCCAACATAATAGGAAAATTTGGAATCACTAAGCCCTGGATATCCTGGCGTAAGTCCTAGGCCAGGCGCGATTAGGGGTTAACGCACTTGTAAACCTCAAACTTCTGCTTACCGTCCGTTACGGCTGAGCTAGCAACAATCGTATCTCCACCCTCGAAGTCTGCGGCAGCGCTATTACGGGCTTGGTATTCAAGCTCTCTCTTGACCTTTTTCTCTTTTCGCTTGAAGACAATTTTCGCCTTGACGGACACCGTCGTCTTCCCTAGTTTTCTGCAACTAGCGACCTCACTGGCCTCCAATACCCGAACCTTTTCTCCTTCAGGGGTCAACTTAACCCACTTA
>Ga0209980_10000055_pt1 | contig 52375 bp, 54 predicted proteins | sample CR02metaG_FD_183611 | JGI IMG/M metagenome (GOLD analysis project Ga0209980, IMG submission 183611) | Deep subsurface microbial communities from Mariana Trench to uncover new lineages of life (NeLLi) - CR02 metaG (SPAdes) (version 2) | ecosystem: Environmental > Aquatic > Marine > Ocean trench...
GCGGGCTTCCAGATGGTAGTGATAGACCGTATCCTTCTGGATGTGCAGCTCGTCGACGGTCTTGATGTCGTCCGGCGTGTCGAGCTTGCCGTCCGGTCCGGGGTGCACGAAGCTCCAGGCCCACTGCTGAGCGATCACCCGCACCGTCTGCTGCGCGGGCGGGAGATCCTGCTTGACGTTGTACCAGACCTGAACCGCCCCGTAGATGATGAAGATGTCACACACGATGATGAGGTAGTGCGGCCGGTGGATCCAGCGGCTCAGCTCCTTCTCCTCGCCCGTGATGTAGTCGGCCTTCACCCCTTCCTTGCGCCGGTAGCGAAAGATGAAGCCGAAGAAGACCACCTCACACAGGATGAACCAGAAGCCCACCATCACCGTGATGAGGACGATCAGGCCATCGATCTCCCCGGCGTAGGACGAAGCCGCCTCGACGTAATACTCAATCATCTTGCTTCATCTTCAAAGGACGAAGACGAACACGGCCCCAACGTAGAGGATGAGCGCGATCATCGTGATCACGAACGCCCGCAAGGCCAGGTCTTCCGCGGAAAAGTTCTTTGACATTTCTCAGGCCCTAAAAACTACTTGGATAGAGTCCCGATGTATGCGATGACGTCCTTCATGGCTTGCTCGTCGGCCAGGACCATCGCCATCGGACGCATCATGATGGCGCTCGGATCCCGGGGGTCCGTCCCCCGCACCCCCACCTTGAACTTCTTGAGCTGATCCAGCAGGTACCAGTCGCTCCGATTGGCGAGCGACGGAGCGTTCAGCGCCTGCATCCCCTCGCCCTTGGCTCCGTGACACGCGAGGCAGGTGGCGTAGAGGGGCTGGCCCTTCGCGGGATCGCCGCCGGTCACCTCCGGCGCAGGATGGGTCGCGGGCAGACCGGCAACGTACTTCGCAACGATCTCGACGTCCTCGTCCTTCTCGAGCGTCAGCGCCATGGGGCGCATGCGCATCCCGGAGAGGTCGTCGAAGTGGGTGCCGCGCAGACCGCTGCGGAACTTGTTGAGCTGTGCCGTCAGGTACCACTCGCTCAGCCCGGCGATCGCGGGGGCCAGGTAGACGCGGTGGCCTCCGGCGTCTGGGCCGTGGCACTGCGCACAGAGGTCAAAGAGCGCCGCGCCCCGCCCGTCTTCCTGGGCCAGGGCCATGGGAGGCGCGCAGCCGCAGGCCGCGACGATCAGGACGGCGATGGCGAGCTGGCGTCTTTTGAGCGCCATCAGCATAGCGGGAGCCCTTCGAGCGTGGGTGAACTGACTTCCTGAGCGGCGGCCCGGGTCGAGAAGGGGGCTCCCCGCGATTCGGCGCGCGAATCTATCACCATCCCGAATAGCACGCCATATGTGGCGTTCTGGCTCAGGGCCCGCCGGGGGTCCCCGGGGGCTGCTCCCGCCCGGGCCCTGGCGCTGGCCGCTCTTTGGGCGCGGGGGCGCTAGCCTGGCTCGCGAGGGGTGGCGGACCCCTGAAGCCCCAAGGGGTCGAGCTTCTCTACCCACCGCTGGTGGGCCCGGCTCACCTTTCCCAGCTGGATGTACGTCTCCGTCACCGGGGTTCTGGTCTACTCGATGCCCTACCACCACGCGCGCGTCGCCTGAGCCGCAGCGAAAGATTTTTCTGGTGCTCCACGACGGCAGCCGCGTATGCTCGACGGGGGGGGAAGGAATGGATCATGCCCATACTATTGATGGTTTTGGTTCTGAGCGCTGCGCCCTCGGCGTACGCGGTCGACTTCTCGATCTCCCTGGACGTGGCCCAGGCCACCACGGCCCAGCCCGGGGCGAGCGGCTCGGGCATGGGGACGGCGACGCTCGATACGGCCACGAACCTGTTCTCGTGGGACTTCGAGTACAGCGACCTCGCGGGAGCCGAGGTCGCCGCCCACTTCCATAAGGGTGCCCCGGGTGTGCCCGGCGCGATCGAGTCCCCCCCTGACCTGCTCTCAGGGAGCCCGAAGATCGGGAGCGTGACGGTGGATGCCGGTCAGGCAGCGGACATTCTCGCGAACCTCTGGTACGCGAACATCCACACCAACCACTCGAACGGCGGCGAGATCCGCGGCCAGGTGGTTCAGGTGGGCGGAGGCGTGCCGCTGCTTCCGCTCCCGGCGCTCGCTCTGCTCGCGCTGCTGCTGCTGGGTGCCGCCCTCTGGCTGATCCGGCGTCGCACGTTCGCGGACGCTAAAGCTCGGGTGTAAAGCCGTGAGGGCCTAGGCCTTCGCGCTGGGACGGGTCGAGACGGCCTGGTACCAGCGGGCCAGGTTCTTCTGCTCGGGCTCGATGCGGATGTTGCTGAGGCGGCCGAAGTCGATGGCCACCAGTGCCGTGATGTCGGCAATCGTGTAGCGCTCGCCCGCGATGAACTCGCGCCCGGCCAGCTCGCCATCCAGCCCCTGGATGCGCTCGATCGCGGCCTGTTTGCACAGGTTGCCGTACTCGGGCACCTGCGGCAGGCGGCCCTTGAAGTAGTCGTGGGTGTTGCGGAAGCAGCCGGCGATCTGCTCGAAGAGTCCGAACTCCATGCGCCGTTGCCACATCTCGACCCAGGCCCGGTCCTTGGCATCGGTCCCCAGCAGCGGAGGCTCGGGCTGCTGCTCCTCGAAGTAGCGGCAGATGGCCACGCTCTCGGCGAGATAGGTCCCGTCGTCGAGCTCCAGCACCGGAACCCTCCCCATCGGGTTCATGGCCAGGAACTCGGGCGTGCGGTTCTCGTTCTTACCGATGTCGACCTGCTGGTACGGCACCTCGATACCCTTCTCGGCCAGGAAGACGCGCACGCGGCGAGGGTTCGGAGCCATGGTGAACTCGTGGATCTTCATGGGGGGTCTCCTCTGCGGGGTGCCGCATTCTATCTCAGCTGAGCGCGACCCGTTTGGCCGCGCTGTAGATGTTCAGGGTCTCGCCGCGCAGGAACCCGATCAGGGTCATGCCGTTCTCGCGCGCGAGCTCGACCGCGAGGCTCGAGGGTCCCGAGACGGCGGCCAGGATCGGGATCCCGGCGACCAGGGCCTTCTGCACGATCTCAAAGCTCAAGCGTCCGCTCACGACCAGGACGTGACCGTGCAGGGGCAGCAGCTCGCGCGCGGCCGCCCAGCCCACGACCTTGTCAACGGCGTTGTGCCGCCCCACGTCCTCGCGCAGGCAGAGCAGCTCGCCCGCCGCCGTGAAGAGACCCGCCGCGTGCAGTGACCCCGTGGCCTCGAACAGGATCTGGGCCCCGCGCATGCGTTCGGGCAGCGCCGTCAGCACCGTGCGCGCGAGGCTGGTGGTATCCGCGTGCACGCCGGAGATGCGGCAGCGGATGGCCTCGAGGCTGGCCTTGCCGCAGATCCCGCAGCTCGAGGCGGCGTAGAAGTTCCGCGGGGCGGGCGGATGTACTCCGGGCGCGTCCGGCTTGGTGTGGACCTCGGCCACGTTCGGGTTCTGCTCGCAGTGTGCGATGGCGAGGATCGCGGCCGGATCCTCAACGATGCCCTCGCTCAGCATGAACCCGAGCACGAGCTCGATGTCGTGACCCGGGGTGCGCATGGTCACGGCCACAGGTTGTTCGTTCAGGCGCATCTCGAGCGGCTCCTCGATCACCACCGGCTGGCTGCGCTCCCGGCTGCGCGCACCGTCCACCCGCACGTGATCGAGCTTTGCGCTTCCCTGAGCGGGGCTAGACATTTGCAATCCTTTGCAGACTCTCGAGCTCCTGGGTCCGCTCGGTCACCCCGCGACAGGCGTGCGCGAGATGCAGCTCGGCGCGAAACGCGGGCGCGACGCGCTCATGGAGGCGGAAGCACTCGGGATGGAAGCTGCCAAAGTAGGCCTGCTGAAGGCGTCCCACCTTCTCGGGGTCGTCGCGGCAGATGTAGACCTCGGCACGCACCAGATCCGTCTCGAAGAGCCCGAACCCGGCGCCATACGGCCCCAGCATCCAGGCCTTGCCCTCGACGTCGACCATCACGTCGCTCTCGCTGCAGCGGTGATGGATCAGGTTGAAGCTCTTGACGGAGCGCAGGGCGGGCTCGAACTGCTCGAACCAGCGGCCAAGCTTCCCCTGCGCCTCGCTCGTCAGCGCGCCCTCCCGCTCGAGCTGGCGCAGCCTTGCCTGGTTGCGGCGCTGAAAGTGCGCGGCATAGGAGCCGAGCTCGGGTCTGAAGAGCGCGCCGTGGTGCCAGCTTCGTCGGACTCCGTGCACCCGCGCAAGCGTACGACCCAAGGCGGAGTACCCTCCGCGGTGTTGAGCCTGGTCGATGAGGTTGATGCCCTCGATCTTCTGCTCCGCCAGCAGGAAGAGGCCGGTCTTGAGGCGGGTGGCGGGCGAGAGGCCCTGATACAGGAGACGCGGCGTGGGAAGCTCGTGCCGCGTCCAGAAGAGAGTCGCGTTACGGCGCCGGCGGAAGGCGGGGTAGCGTCTCCAGCTCGGCTCGACGCGCAACACAAAGGATGAGCCCCCGTCCACGTCCACCAGATAGACGAGGGAGCTCTTCCCATACGCGGGAAGCGCGAGCTCGAAGTCACGGCCCTCCGCCCCCAGGGCGGGCAACACGTGTGTGGCGATGGCCTTGCGCGCGAGTCCCTCTACGCGCTCGCGCTCCGTCTCGATGCCGAGCTCAGGGGCCTGCGTCACCACTTCAAGCATAGGATAAAGCCCGCGCGCCCACCGGCGATGGCTCGTGCTAGAGCGTCGTTGGTTACTCGGCCGGTCCCGCGAGCGGCGTCGGCCCCAGTGTTTGGACTTGTAGGTCGACCTGCCGCTGCAGCAGCCGTTTCGTGAGCCCTTGCACGCCGCTCACGCGCAGCAGCGCCAACGGGATGGTCGTGACCGCGTCACTGATTCCGAGCCGAAGCGCGCCCAAGCCTCCCAGAACCGTATCGAGCCGGCCCACGCCCGGCCTCGCCATCAGATAGGTGGCCGAGGCCTCGGGTAGGCGCTCGATGTTGACGGCGCGCAGACCCTCCATCAGGCCGCTCGTGGTCCAGGAGAGACCGAGCGCCACGCGCTGCAGAGCGCGGCTCACGGCGCCGCGCAGGATCGGCCGGGTGATCGGATTGCGGTCCACGAGCGACGCCACGTCGCCCGCCAGGCCGATGCCCGCCGAGGCGATCATGCCGGTGCCCCCGACCACGCTGCCCACGGCCCGCAGCGGTCCGCCGATCAGGCTATCGAGGGTGCCGTCCACGTCGGGAGCGGCTTGCGTCGCCTGGGGCAGGGTCCAGAGAACCAGCAATGTCCAGCTCAGCACGCGGCTGCACGCGGCGATCGCATGCGGGGGGGTGGGCCGTGTCATGCTTTCCTCCTGACATCCGATCCACGGGCTTTGAGGGTATCATTCCCGCCCATGCAGCGAATCGAGCTTGTTCAGGAGATCCCGGCCCCGCCCGATCGCGTGTGGGCGGTCTACACGGACCACGAAGGCTGGCAGCGCTGGGCGGGCATCGGTGAGGTGGTGCTGCGGCAGCAGGGTTATCCGCCGCCCAACGGTCTGGGAGCGATTCGGGTCATCCGGCACAGCGGGACGGCGGTCGAAGAGGAGATCACCGCGTTCGAGCCCCCCAAGCGCATGACCTACCGGCTCATCGCGGGCGCGCCCATCCGGGAGCATCGCGGCGAGGTGCGTCTCGAGCCCAGTGGCAGCGGCACGCGGCTCAGCTGGAACGTAGAGTTCAAGGCCTTGATTCCCGGCACTGGACCCCTGGTGCGCTGGGTGGTCGAACGCATGCTGCGCCGCATTCTCACCCGTCTGGCGGACTACGACTTCTCCACCTGATCTCGCAGGCTTCCATGCTTAGCAAGTGCATGCAGGCGACACGCTCGCCCGGAGTGCGCAAAAGTTACTTAAGTCAGACCCGCAGTTGTCGATACAAACACCGGCCCCCAAGACGCTTTCCCGGAAATGGTCAGGGGAGGGCGGGAGCGCAGGTGAGGAGTGCTGGGGGGGATCCCTTACCCGTGCTCTCGCCCTTGTTTTTTCGGTCGCACGCGTCCTCGACTACACTCGTGCGAGACGAGCGAGGTGGTCCAGGTCGCGCGCCAGCGCATCCAGCGCCTCAGTTTTTCCCGGCCGATAGCCCTCGGCGCAGCGCTCGGCCGCTCCCAGGTTCAGCGCGAGCTGGAGCGCGTTGCGGAAGTTCACTCGCGACAGTAGCTCGGGCGCATGCACCCGGTCCTGGTGCAGAAGCTGACGCCCCACGGCCAGGCAGCGCCGCAGCAGCTCCGGCTCGGCCAGCGGCTCGTCGTTGGACATGGAGTGGAGGGTCTGCGTGACCACGAAGTAGCTCTCGAGATAGTCGAGCAGGATGCGTGGACCGGCCGCGCCCATCGGGGGCAGCCCGGCTTCCTCCTCCCGGACCAGGCTCGCCTCCTCACGCTCCACCTGGGCGCCGAAGGCGTCGCGCTCGCTGAAGAAGAAGTCGAACTTGAGCAGGTCGCGCAGCCGCAGGGCCCAGCTCTCCACGCTGTCGCGCTCTTTGGCGGCCTCACGCGCCAGCGATGTGATGGCGCGGACCAGGAAGAAGTGGATGATCGTGTTGCGGTAGTAGGCGGCGATGTGACGCCCCGAATCGGGCACGGAGTAGACCGGCTCGATCCCGTCCTTGTAGGCCTGGAGAAAGCCGGCGCTCTCCATCGCCGCCAGGCCGACCTCCAGCGTGGTCTCGGCTCCCTGCTCGAGCTCGCGGGCGAGGGCGATCCCCCGTTCCCCGGCGTAGTCCAGCACGCACTGCGTTCCCGCCTCGAGTTCGGGGAGCGTCAGGGCCCGGCGCCCCGCGCCGAGCAGTACCGTGCACAGGACCGACACCGGAGTGAGAGTGGTGACGCTGTTGATCTGGTTCGCGATTTGAAAGGCCAGCTTCTCTACCACCAGCCGCTCATCGCCTGAGCGCTCGAGGTGTCCGTGCAGGTCGATGGGCTCGGCGAAGCGGATGTGGACCCGCCCCAGGTTGCGGCCGCGCAGCGAGCGGATCATCCGCAGCAGGAAGCCGAAGCTCTCACGCTCCTTCTCCTCCCCGAGCTGTTCGCGCACGTAGCCCTGCACCTCCAGGATCTGGCTATAGGAGATCGCGGTCGGGATGAAGAAGACCTCCTGCGCTGCGATCTTGCGGCTTCCCTCCACGATGTAGCGCAGGATCCCGTAGCGCGGGGGCAAGAGCTTCCCCGAGCGCGTGCGCCCACCCTCGATGAAGAACTCCTGGTGGAAGCGCCGCTGCACCAGGTAGAGGATGAACGCGCGCAGGCACTCCTTGTAGATGGGGTCGTCATGGAACGAGCGCCGAATGAAGTAAGCCCCGGTGCGAGGAAGGATCCGGCTCATGGGGAAGAACGACATGTTGATACCCGCCGCCGTATGCGGCGGAGGAAAGCCCGCGCTGAAGAGCAGGTGATACATGACCAGGTGGTCGAAGTTGCTCTTGTGCGAGGGGATGAAGATCAGCGCGGCGCGGCGGCCGAGCTCGTGCAGACGCTCGAGCTCGTGTCGTTGCACCACGATCTCCGGCTCGTAGACGCGCGTGTAGAGCCAGCGCGCGAAACGATGAAACAGCTCCATGTAGAACAGGTTGTGGTTGGTGGCGAGCTCACGCAGACCGCGCTCCGCACGCTCAAAGGACTCGCGGTGGGTGAGCCCGATCGACGCACCCGCGGCCGCGGCGCGGTCCTGGAACTCGGCCTCGCCCAGGATCTGCTCCACCACGAAGCGAGGCACCTTGTAGCGCTCACCCAGCACCTGCCGCTCCGCCTGCGAGAGCGCTTTGACGGCCTGCTCTCGCACGAAGGCGGACAGTGCCAGGCCGTCGTTGGGGTGGGGGGCCTCGGCCCGCAGCGCGAAGAACGTGCCCGGCGCTCCCAGCACTACGCGCGCGCGATCCTTGCTGCGCACCTGCAGCCAGCGCTCCCACTCGGGTGGGTCGTAGGGATTGCCGAGCGGGAGATTCCAGAGCGATGGCGTGCGTCCGACGGGTCCCCACAGCACCTCCAGTGGGACCAGGTCCACGTCCTGGTTGTGCTGTTCAGCCCAGGTCAGCAGCCGCGCGAGTCGGTCCGGCCCCCTGCGAGGCGGGACGATGGGCACGAGCACCGGCTCGCCGCGCAGGAAGGCGGCGCCCAGTTCTTCGCGTGGGATGCGTGCGCGACGCGCCGGGACCCAGCGCGGCGGCTCGAGTCCAGCGCCAACGAGGCTCGCCATCAGGATGCGCCGATCGGTGGCGGACTCGAGCGGCGCAATGTAGATGCGGGGACGCTTGCGGTCCGCTAGCTCTGCTCCATCCGGCAGTATCAGCGGTGCGCGGAACCAACGCGAGGGCACGGCGGCCGATCGCAGCGGCAGGTAGTCCCACATGTCTCCACCATAGCGCGCCCGCTAGGGCGGTCGCGCATTTTTTCGTAGCGCTGCGCTGTGGCGGGGGTGGGCGCCTAGCGCAGTCTCGGCGCAAGCCGGATCTCGACCTCCTCGGTGAGCCGGCGCACCGGATACGCCTCTCGTGTGGGGGGGTAGCCATCCGCGTGGACCTCGAGCGTATGGGGGCCGGGCCCAAGCTGCGTGAACTCGAAGGAGCCGCCGGCGTCGGTCTGCGTGCGGCGGCTCGACCCGCTGCTCAGGCCCGCGCTCTTGTGCAGCCACGAGAGGTCCACCCGCGCGCCCGCCAGCGCGCGCCCGCGATCGTCCACGACCACGCCCCGCAACACGTGATTGCCCCAGTCCAGCACCAGCCGCACGTCCCCCTGCGCTGCGGAGCCGAGAGAGACGCCGCGCACCACGAAGCCCGTCGTCGAGAAGGTGAGCTTGCCCACGGGAGCCTCCTCCACGACGAAGTAGCCGTTCTCATCGCTCGTGACCGCTAGCGCCTTGCCTCTGGCCTGGGTGCTGCGAAGCGAGAGACGGAAGTTCGGAATGGGGTCTCCATCCGCATTGACCATGCGGCCGCTCAGGCGAGCCGCGCTCAGACGCTCGAGCACGATCTCGAGCGTGAGACCCTCGCGGGTGGGTGCCAGGAAGCGCTCGAAGTAATCGGCGTACACGCCCGGGGACCGCACCTTGAGCACGTAGTCCGAGGCGACCTTCACATCCGGGATCGAGAACTTTCCGCGTTCGTCACTCACGCCGGTGTACGCAACTCTCAGCCGCTCCGAGCGTAGGCTCAGTTTTGCGTCGGGAACCGGACGTCCCTCTGGTCCCCGGATGCGGCCGGAGACCAACGTCTTATCGACCAGGGGATCCAGCCGCACGTTAATGCGCCGCGCCTCGGCTCCCCTCACGTTCTCGGGCAAGATGTGGAGCGGCTTCTCCTCGTAGCCCTGCGCCAGAAAACGCAGCGTAGGGTGCTTGGAAGAGCCCACCAGGGCACGCACCTCGTACTTCCCCTCGAAATCGCTACGCACCTCCTGCGCCCCGGGCCCCCGGGGCACCACGTGCACCCCGACGAGGGGCTCTCCCAGCTCGTTCGTGACGCTGCCGAAGATCCGCAGCTCGTGGCGCGCCTCGACACGTTCGTCGTCGGGAGCGCCGGAGTCCTCGCTGCTGGACTCCGGCCGGCCGGCCGGCGGCTCTGCGCCCTCCTCGTCCTGGAGCGCCGCCTGCCTGCGAGGGCTCGCGCCGGCCGCAGTGGGTTGGGCCGGGCTGCGCTCGGGTCGGCTCGGGGAAGGCTCCGCGCGCTCGCGGCGCTCCGCCTCAGCGGCTGGCCCCTTGAGAGCAGCTTCTGCCAGCGGAGGGCGCTCTGTGTCCTTGAGCGTGAAGAACGCGAGCAAGATCACCAGGACGACTAGCAGCAAGACCGCCGCGGCGACGGCGTAGGACTTCAACGCACTCGGCTCCCGCCCGCTATTGGTGGCCAGGACTGTACCAAATAGGCGAGGTCCAGCTTCGCTCCTGAAGCGTCTTCGGTAGCGCCGGGTCACAGCAGAACTCGAGCTCGCTCGCGAGCTGACCGGGATCTGTACAGCTCACCTCTTCTCTCAGACACACGAACGTGTTCCAGCGGCAGCTTGGGTTCTCGATCACGCGCGCGTAGTACGCGGCGTACTGGCGCGGATCGAAGTCGGGATCGCGCCAGACCGCGCACAGGCTGTTGAACTCGGCGCCCTGCGTCTGGCAGGTAGCGAGATCGACACGTGCCCCATTTTCCGGGTCGCCGGCCACCTCGTATATGCGCTCGTGAGCCGCGCCGTCTTCCTCCCAGAGCTTTATGATCTGGATGCGCTGAAGCGGCGTGCCCCGGTGACCGCGTGTGCCGGGATCCCGGGTGGCGTAGACAGCAAATACGGGTCCGGAGCCGTGCTCCTTGGGAGACAGTGGAGGGAGGTCTCCACCCATGGGCACCCCGAGCGCGTAGCCCTGCTCGACGAACGCGTGCGAGCGGCACAGGTTCTCGGGATAGTCCCAGCCGCCGAAGAAGCGCACGATCATGCGCGGGCCGCTGGTGCCGTAGGTCTCGCGCCGGCGCATGGCCGCGAACAGCGCGTCGCGCGAGTTCTCCTCGGCCCAGACCACCGCGAGCCCACCCGGGTTGTACTCGATCCGGTCGGGCAGGATCGGGATCTCGAGCCGGCTGGTGGCGGTGCCCGCCGCGTGGCCCACGAACTGATCCTCACTGACCAGACCAGGCGTGCCGAGGTGACTGTCGGTGGAGCCGATCAGCCCGAGCTTGAACGGATTCACACCGAGCTTGCGCTGCTGCAGCAGCCCCTCGGCGAGCACCTCGCGCACGTAGGACAGAGGCGGGGGCGTGGTGTGCATCCAGGTGATGACGCTCTCGGACATGCGCGCGTAGGGCAGGGTCTCGAAGCCGCAGAGCTCGTCGGCCGTCGGGCCGCCCGCGCGGCACTCGGAGTCCCCCTTGTGCTGCGTGACCTCGACCAGCACCTCGAGCTGGGCCCGAGTCTGCGCGTCCTCGCGCGTGAGCGGCGTGCCCCGTTCCGTCTCGGTGCGAAACAAGAGACCCGCGCTCAGGTTCGAGTTGTGTGGGATCGCTAGCACGTCACAGCCGTTTTCCCGATCCAGACAGTCGGAGCGCAGCTTGCGCCAGAGCCCTTCGGCGGTTTTGTCTTCGATGTAGGTCGAGGGACGCTCCGGAACGATCGCGTTCCGGAAGATCACGTTGCGGTGGATCATGCTGGAGTCGGGATTGCCAGTCCATTCGTAGCCGACGAAGCTCGTGAACCGGCACGAGGCGCTGCGGTCGTAGGCCTCCTCGGCGGCCTGCTGGATCTCCTGCCAGGGCCCCGCCGCGGCCTCGATGCAGTCCCGTCCCTGCGGACCGCAGAAGCCGTAACGTATGGGGTCCGCGACATCGAGCATCTGGCTGTTCACGATCATGTAGCCCAGCTTCGGCCAGCGCCGGGCCAGCACACAGATGAACGAGTCGTGTCCGGGCACGCCCGGGGTCTGACAGATGTGCGTCTCGCCCAGAAGCTCCGCGTGATCCGTGACGACGGCGAAGTCGAGCGGACGCCGGAGCTGAACGTGGCGCAGCGGCTGACCGCTCTTGTCGTAGGGCTGTATGCCCACCGGCTCACCGCGCGCGAAGCGATACGCGTCGCGTGGCGTATTGCGCGTGCCCTGGCCCCAGGCATCGAACGAGAGCACCGTATGCACGTGCGTATCCCCGAAGAAGGGCCTGCGCAGCGGAGCGTACCCCGCGCAGGGCTCCCGCTCCTCCGTTCGCTCGAAGGGCGCGGTGGCCGCGAGCCCGGGCATGAGAGCGACCAGGAACAGGGCCGTTCGTCTCATCGGTGCGCCACTCACTCGTAGATCTGTAGCAGGTTGGCGTGGTACGACTGGGCTCGGAACGGCCCGCGGTAGACCTCGAAGACCAGCGTAACGAGCAGGCTGGCGGCGACGACAGCGAGTGTGATCCGGGCCACGTTCTTCGCCGAGAGACGACCCAGCCCGCGCGAGGCCACGTAAGCCGCGAACCAGAGCAGGCCCGCGTAGAGCAGGCCCTCAGCCAGTAGAATCCCCGCGAGCATCACCACCGCGCCGCGCGAGCTCTCGAACAGCGCGACTGCAAGAGCGATTCCTCCCAGCATGATCAGGCGCGCGGCCGGCACCAGGCCAGGGCCGAAGAGCAGGATGGGGACGGGGAGCATCAGCACGAAGCTGATCCACAGGATCCAGCGCGCGGCACGTGGCGACATGCTACCCCCGTTCGAGCTACGGACCGGGCGATCTTATCAGGGGCGCAGGTGCAGCGAGCGCAGCGCCCGAGCGGGAACCTCGAGCCGGATCTCGCCGCTCTCGACCGCCCGGGGCTCCCCGATCGGCGTCTCATCGAGTCGAACCGGCGTCGCGCTCCTACCCGGCAAGCCCAGTCGGATGCGCGCCTCGAGCATACAGTCGCTCGGGTTGAGCAGGCGCAGCACCGCACCGTCGTCGTGCTCGGCAGGCTTGAGTGCGGATAAGAGGCTGGCGCGCGGCTCGATCTCGAGCAGCGAAACAGCGGCGGGCACGAGCGGGTTTGCACCCGCCGCGACCGCGCGCAGACCGATCTCCGCGTCGCGGGCCGCACTCGGATCCAGACCCGGCAGGAGCGCCAGCTTCGCCTCGATCGGCTCCAGACACTGCGCCCGGGGGTCGCGAGAGCGGGGCCCGCGGGACCCCCGAGCGCGTGCGCAAGTCCACGCGTGAGAGCCAGCCCAGCGCGCGCACGAGCGCGAGCGTGCCGTCTTCCCGCACCTCGGCCTCGGGCAGTCCGGGCGCGACCAGCGTGAGCTCGTTCAGCGAGACCCAGCCCTGGTGAGGGAAGGTGTCGGGGGGCCGGGTGCATCCACTTGGAGGCGTCGGGCTTTGCCAGCGAGCGAGTCATCACGTCGAAGCTGCTGGCCGCGACGACCTTGGTTGCGGGGCGGTGGGTGGGGAAGAGCAGCCGCAGGCGATGGTCCTCGGCGGCGTTCTCCAGCCGGACGCGCAGGTCGATGCGCTCGATCCCGGGGACCACGCGCGCCACCACGACAAGTCACAGGAGGCGCGTGTCGGAGGAGCGATGCTCGCGGTCCTGCTCGAGTCGCGCGGGGATGCGCAAGCTGCGCGTGAGTTCGAGCTCCTCGATCCCGCTCGGGTGCCGGAGGCGACGCACGTCCACGCGCTCGACGTACGTCGCGCTCTCGGCCAGCGGGTCGAAGTCGTAGCTATCCCCGCGATCGCCCAGGTCTTCGACCGCGCCGATTCCGGAGCTAGTCGCAGCCACTAGCTATGGCGCGCCACTCGTCACTGCTAAGGAGCTGCTCGTAGTCGCACGGGAAGGCTCGGTCGCCGCTCGCCTAAGGCCCGAACCCCTCCGTGGAAGTGAGGCTGCTCTAGATGTCGGAACTCGTGGCGGGACCCTCTAGAGGTGCCGTCATATGACAGGCCCCTGGAGGGCTCGTGACGATAGAAGGCCGAGCGAGCTCCCCGCGGTTCCGGTTGCGCGCTTGACCCGGCGCATGGCGCGCTGTAGGTTGGACGTAGCCAGTGCTACGGGGGATCTTCTGTCCTCCCGGCGCGAGCGTCCCACCTCTTCTGGCAGGGCCGAGGAGGATCCTCATGGCTGGCAGAGTCTCGAGCCCCAACACCCCGGGCGACCTTCTGCTCGAGTCTCTCTACGCGGGTGTGCTCGGTGGCTCGGCGGTGGCCCTGTTCTTCCTGGTCGCCGACCTCATGGACGCGCGGCCGTTCTTCACGCCGTCGCTGATAGGCAGCGTGATGTTCCACGGCGTTTCCGCAGAAGACGTGGTGAAGGTGCACCTCGACGCAGTCGCCTACTTCAGCATCGTGCACATCGCCGCGTTCACTGTGCTCGGAGGGGCAATCTCGTCGCTGGTCCACGAGGTCGAGCTGCACTCGCGGCATCCAGTGGTGGTGCTGCTGGTGCTCTTCGCGCTCATCGAAGCGGCGTTCTTCGTCGTGGCCCCACTGGCGGTGCCCGGCGTGATCGCACAATTGGGAATGGCCCGGGTCGCCGCCGCGAACCTGCTGGCAGCCGGGACGATGGCGCTCTTTTTCATATTCTCCCACCGCGCGGGAGCCTGGAAGAAGGTCAAGCACACCACGCCCGAGCTCATTCTCGACTCACTCTACTCAGGTGTGCTCGGTGGCTCGGCGGTAGCCGCCTTCTTCCTGGTCGTCGACCTCCTGGACGGGCAGCCGCTCTTCGCGCCGTCGCTGATGGGCAGCGTGCTCTTCCTTGGCGTCGCGGCAGAAGCTGTGACGGAGGTGCACCTCGGCGCGGTCGCCTACTTCAGCCTCGCGCACATCGCCGCCTTCGCTGCGCTCGGAGCGGTGGTCTCGTTGGTAGTCCACGAGGTCGAGCTGCACTCGCGGCATCCCCTGGAGGTGCTGCTCGTGCTCTTCGCGATCATCGAAGTGGCCTTCTTCGCCATGGCCCCACTGGCGATGCCCGGTGTGATCGCAAGGTTGGGAATCGTTCAGGTCGGCATCGCGAACCTGCTGGCGGCAGGTTCGATGGCGCTCTTCTTCGTGCTCTATCACCGCTCGGCGGCACGGGAGAAGCTCAAGCACAACCTTAACGACTTTCTCTTCGACTCGTTCTACGCGGGTGGGTTTGGTGGCTCGGTGGTGGCCCTCTTCTTCCTAGCCATCGACCTTCTGGACGGGCAGGGGTTCTTCACTCCGTCGCTGATGGGAAGCGTGCTCTTCCTTGGCGTCGCGGCAGAAGCTGTGACGGAGGTGAACCTCGGCGCGGTCGCCTACTTCAGCATGGTGCACTTCGCCGCGTGCGCTGTGGTGGGAGCGTCGGTCACGTTGCTGGTCCACGAGGTAGAGCTGCACTCGCGACATCCCGTGGCGCTGCTGCTCGTGGTCTTCGCGATCATCGAAGTGGTCTTCTTGCTCGTGGCCTCACTGGCGATGCCGGGCGTGATCGCAAGATTGGGAATCGTCCGGGTCGGCATCGCGAACCTGCTGGCGGCAGGTTCGATGACGCTCTTCTTCGTGCTCTCCCACCGCGAGGAGGCCTGGGAGAAGATCAAGCACGCCGCCTGGCGACTGGCTTTACGCGGTCGAGAACGGGGCTCGTGAGGCGCTGGGGGCCGCCCGGCTCGCTTCTTCGACCACCTCGACCTGGGCCTAGAGGTGGGCAGCCCTTCGCATCCAGAAGAGCAACAACGAGGCCAATCCCGTCAGGACGACGCCAACCACGCCCAGCAGGACGAGCATCCCCGCCTGGACCCCCTGGTTCATCAAGGAGCTCGGGTCCCCGCCGAAGCAGACAGAGCAAGCCAGCGCAGGTTGCGCAATCAGCAGCGAGGCCAGGCCGATCAGGATCGGCAGCGCCAGCTTGAGCAGACGTTTCCGGATCATAGATAGCTCACATGCTTCAGCTTGCGCAGAAACCAGACCCCGTACCACACGAGCACGCCGCTCCCGATGAAAGAACCCACCCCGAGGGCCAGGTGAACCCGGCTCGCGGACCGGCCGAAGTCATCGACGGCCCAGACCCCGAAAGCGACGGCCAGCAGTGTCGACAGGATGATGAAGAAGATGTGAAAAGCCTTCAGCGACATCGATCGCTTTCCACGGCCGTCAGCTCGAGAACGGCCACAAGGGGGCGATCCCCGTCTCCGTCCCCACCGGCAGAGCCATCAGCGCAACGAGAAAGGCCGCGCAGAGAAGCAGCAGCCAGAGGATCACCTTTTCCTCCGAGATGAGATGCATGAAGTAGCTGGCCACCAGGCCCGCTTTCACCGTCGCCACCACCAGTGCCACCGAGATGGCAAGCACCGTCGGCAGGTGGAGATACGAGATCGCGACCGTCACGACCGTCAACCCGGCCAGGGCGGTGAACACCATCACGTAGACCCTGACTTCTTGTTTGACGAGCGCTGCCTCGGACTCGGTCATGGCAACTCCTAGAGTAGATAGAGCACGGGGAAGAGAAAGATCCAGACCAGATCCACGAAGTGCCAGTAGAGCCCGGCAATCTCGATCCGGCCGGCGAAGCGCTCGGGAGCGGTCTCCCACATGGCAGCCCCCCAGATCAGCAGCCACAGGTTGACCAGAATGCCCAACAGAACGTGCAGGGCATGCAACCCGGTGAACGTGAAGTACAGGCCGTAGAACATGGACGGATCTGTGAGCTCCGGCCAGCCGACGGCGGGGAAGATGCCGTGGCTGAACTTCGTGCTGTACTCGAATGCCTTGACCAGCAGGAAGACTCCGCCCAGGCCGATCGTGGCTCCGAAGTAGCGCCTGAAGGCGCCGAGGTTGCCCATCTTGAGCGACGCCCACGACATGACCATCGTGACGCTCGAGCCTATGAGCACGAGGGTATTGAAGGTGCCTATGGGTACGCTCAAACCCGCTTCGATGCCGAGGGGCCAGAACTCGGGCGGCGAGCCCACGCGCAGGAGCACGTAGGAGGAGAAGAGCGAGCCGAACAGCATGACCTCGGAAGCCAGGAACAACCAGATTCCGAGCTTCCCGCTGGTGACGCCCGTGAGCGGATGCGGCTCTACCTGATAGGGGAGGTCGAGGGTCGACACCAGCCTATACCTCTTGTTTCACGAACTGCGGGGAGAAGTCGCGCGCCGCGCCGGGCACACTGTATTCATACGGCCCGCAGTAGACCACGGGGGTCTCGGGGAAGTTCCCGTGCGGCGGCGGCGTCGGCGTCGCCCACTCGAGGGTCGTCGCTTGCCAAGGGTTCTCCTCCGCCCTCTCCTGCTTTCGCATGCTCCAGAAGAAGTTGATGACGAACGGGATCTGGGCCAGGGCGAGGCACCAGGCCGACCAGGAAGTCATGACGGTCAGGCCGTGAACCGCCGCTCCATGCGCGTAGATGGTCGGATCGAACAGCCGGCGGGAGACGCCCGCCATGCCCTCGAAGAGCATGGGCATGAATATGCCGTTCATGAAGAGGAAGGAGAGCCAGAAGTGGATCTTTCCCAGGGTCACATTCATCGCACGGCCGGTGACCTTCGGATACCAGTGATAGATGCCCGCGAACAACGCAAAGATGGTGCCGGGGGCGACTATGTAGTGGAAGTGCCCGATTATGTAGTAGCTGTCGTGGAGGTAGACGTCCGGGACGGCCAACCCCAGGGGCAGCCCCGTGAGCCCGCCGATGCCGAACATGGGCAGGAAGGCCAGCGCGAAGAGCATGGGAACGGAAAACCGGATCGAGCCGCCCCATAACGTGATCAGCAGGCAGGACAGGATGATCACCGAGGGGATCGAGATGATCATCGTGGTGGCCTGGAAGAAGGTGCTCATGGTGGTTCCCATGCCGGTCAGGAACATGTGGTGTGCCCACACCGTGAAGGACATGAACCCGAGGAACAGCAGCGAGTACACCATCGTCCGGTAGCCCCACAGGGGCTTGCGCGTGTTGTTGGCGATCACCTCGGCAATGATCCCCATGCCCGGCAGGATCAGCACGTACACCTCGGGGTGGGCCAGGAACCAGAACAGGTGCTGCCAGAGCAGGGGGCTGCCGCCTCCGACCGCCGCCAACGGCTCGCCGCCCACCACCAGCCCGCTGGGCAGGAAGAAGCTGGTACCGACGAGCCGGTCCATCAGCTGAAAGACCGCCGCCGCCTGGAGTGCGGGAAACGCCAGCAGCAGCAGGAACGCGGTCACCAGCTGCGACCACACGAAGAACGGCAGGCGGAAGAACGTCAGGCCCTCCGCCCGGAGGTGGACGATCGTGACGATGAAGTTGATCGCCCCGAGCAGCGAAGACGCGATCAGGAAGATCATTCCGATCAGCCAGAAGGTCTGGCCCGTGGTGGCGATGACCGCGAGGGGAGCGTACGAGGTCCAACCCGAGCTCGCCGCGCCGCCCGGCAGCAAGAAGCTCGTCAGCATCACCAGGCCGCCGATGATGAACGCCTGGTAGCTCATCATGTTCAGCCGCGGAAAGGCCATGTCGCGCGCGCCGATCTGGAGCGGAACGACGAAGTTTCCGAACGCGCCGACCGCGAGCGGGACGATCCCCATGAAGACCATGATGGTGCCGTGCATGGCGCCGAGCTGATTGTAGAAATTGGGCAGCATGGCGCCCTGATTCACCCAGGACTCCCTGAGCAGACCTCCAATGAGCGGGATCGCCTCACCTGGATAGGCCAGCTGCCAGCGCATCAACATCATCAAGCAGAAGCCAATGAACAGGAAGACCAGCGCGCTAATCCCGTACTGGATTCCGATCACCTTGTGGTCCGTGGCGAAGACGTACTTGCGCCAGAAACCCAGCTCGGGGTGTGCTTCACTCATCGTCCAGCCCCAGATACGCGTGCTCCTCATCCAGCCACTTCTGGAAGTCCTTGGGTGACTCGATGACGAAATCGGCCTTCATCTCGTAGTGACCAATGCCGCACAGCTGTGCGCACCCTACCTGGAACTTGCCCGTGTCCTTCGCTTGCATCCAGACCGCGATCTCCATCCCCGGGACCACATCCTGCGTGAGACGCATGACCGGTATCTTGAAGCTGTGGATCACGTCCTTGGAATTGAGGCGCACGATCACCGGCCTTCCCACCGGGATGTGGAGTCCCCTGACCGTGATGTCATCCACACCGACATCGTCGTCGGGATCCAATCCGGCCGGGTTGTCGTCGCTGAAGAACTCCGCTCCGGTCCTGCCGAACTCCCCGTCTCTCCCCGGGTAGTGGAACAGCCATTTGAACTGCTCGGCCACCACGCGGACGATCAGCGGATCCGTTGGAGTTTGGGAGTTGATGTTCTTGATCGCTGCCCAGGCGGGCATGGCGAGCGCGATCAGGACGACCACCTCGGCGACGCCCACGCCCACTTCGAGCCATTTGGAGAACGCGGCCTTGATCGGCTCGTAGATGGCGACGTGGCCCGGGCGCTGGCGGAAGCGAACCAGGCAATACACGATGAAGATCGACCAGCCGACGAACAGGACGAGCATGAACCAGTGGATGATGTTGAGCAGGTTGTCAACTTCATCGCCTGACACCGAGACGTTCGGCGGCAGCCACCAGCCGTATTGCGGTTCGTTCACCTAGCTCCCTCCATCAGTTCCGGAGTTCTCTATTACTTCTTCTTGGGGTACGTGAACTCGAGCGTCTGGCTTTCGTTGTCGGCGATCGTGACCGTCTGCTCCATCACGTCGTATTTCTCGTGCCAGACTTCGATCGTGTAGGTGCCCGGGGGGAGATTCGCCAGCTCGAACGAGCCATCGGGCCCGGTCACCGCGAAATAGGGATGATCCACCACCGCGACGAAGGCGTTCATCCAGGGATGGATATCACACTTGACCTTCATCGGCGGGCCCGCCTCATCCCGCCGCATCTGGATCATGATGTCGGCGGCACCCGGCGGCTGGGACCGATTGAATGGCCTGTTGACCTTCGCGTAGCCGTGGACGTTGTGCGCCGTGGGATCGCTGGTCCTCACCGCGAGGGACTGGCCCTTCCGCATGCCCTGCACGTGTGGTAGATACCAACAGCCCTTCTGGTTCAGCAGGGCGTTGCCCTCGGGCAACGGGAAACTCCAGCCCTCCACGCCCTTCTTGACCCAGACGAAGACGTTTCGGAGCGTTCCGTTGTCGTTGACGACGACCGTCTCCGGCTTCAGTCTCTTGCCGCCGTGAAGCTCTGCGCACTTCTCGTCTGCGCCCGCCATGTCGATGGGCCGCATGCGCGGTTTCTTTCCCTCGAACTTCACGCTGCCCGTGATGGTCGCCGTGCCCAACGCGGGGTCCCACGGCTTGACGTCTTCGCTGCCGCCCATCGCGGGCAGAAGGACAACCAGGCAGGCTGCGACGAGAATCGGTCGCTTGTCCACGAATCCCCCTATCGCCTCTGACGAGGCCCGAATGCGGCGACTCAACACGGCGACTACGAGGTCTCCAGCGTGAACCTCTAGACAGCCCATGGGATTTCAGCATACCGTAGCCGGAATCTCAAGCGGACCGAGGCCGATCGGTCCAATACTCGGGAGACGTGGATGGCCGAGAGCAGGGGGTGGCCGGGCGCTCTCAGCGGAGTTCGTGGCGGGATCCTGAAGATCTCGCTCATCCTGGCCGCGCTCTACCTCGTGGTCTCCCTGCTGCCGCACGTCTTCGAGGTCGCCGACTACCGGCAGTTCCCCGTGATCGGCAGCCGCGTCCTGGTGTGGTGCCTGGCCCAGGGGCACCTCATGTTCGCCGGGTTTGTGCTGGGCGTACCGATCTTCGCGCTGATCGCCGAGGTGATGGGCGTCGTCCTCAAGAGCGAGCGCTACGACGGGCTGGCCAAGGACTTCACACGCCTTCTGGCCATGAGCTACACCATCACCGCCACACTGGGCGCGCTGCTGCTGGTGGCGCTGGTTGCGCTCTACCCCAGGTTCGTCGCCCACATGGAGAAGGTGTTCGATCCCACCTGGGGCTTCTACGTGGCGGTGATCTTCGGCGAGGCGCTGTTCGCGTACCTGTACTGGTACACCTGGGACCTGCTCCAGGGGTCGCGGAAGGGCTGGCACGTGTTCCTCGGCGTGATGGTCAACGTGCTGGCGATCGGCATCCTGGTCATCACGAACGCCTGGACGGGCTACATGATGACGCCTGGCGGCGTTGAGGGCACCGAACTGGCCATCACGGTCACGAGCCGGTTCGACGCCTTCGTGAACTACGCCTGGATGCCGCTCAACATCCACCGGATGCTGGCCAACGTGTGCTTCGGCGGGGCCATCGTGGGCGCCTACGCCGCCTTCCGCTTCCTGGCGGCGACCGACGACGAGGAGCGCGCCAACTACGACTGGATGGGGTACATCGGGAGCTTCATCGCCGTCGCTGCCTTCATCCCCCTGCCGTTCGCCGGCTACTACCTCGGGCTCGAGATCTACTCCTACAGCCAGCAGATGGGCGTGTCGATGATGGGCGGCTCCTTCGCCCAGCTGTGGATTCTGCAGGCCATCCTGATCGGCTCGCTGTTCCTGGCCATCAACCTCTACCTGTGGCTGGCCATGGGCCGCATCCCCGGCGGCGAGCGCTACCGCAAGTACCAGGCCCCGGTGTTGGTCGTGCTGGCGACCGGCCTCGCGGTGTGGGCGACACCCCACACCATCATCGCCACCTTCGCCGAGATGAAGGCCATGGGCGCGGCCCACCACCCGAGGCTGGGCGTCCTGGGCCTTATGTCGGCCAAGAACACCGCCGTGAACCTGATGATCATCGCCACGTTCATCACGTTCATGCTGTACCGGCGCGGCAACAAGCGGGCGACGTCGGCCTTCGCCGTCCCCGGCAACTGGATCCAGGGCGTGGCTTTCGTGGCGGTCGTCGTCGGGATCGTCTGGATCGGCATCTACGGCTACTTCGTCCCCGCCGCGGTGCGGGTCGGGCTCTCGAAGTACCAGCCGCTGATGGTCGGGGGGTTCATGGTCCTGTTCCTCGCGATCGAGGGGCCGGCGTACCGGGGAGCGAAATCGCTCGGTGAGATCCGCTGGGGACAGATGCCAAGGATATCGCAGTACGTGCTGTTCTTTCTGGCCGTCACCTTCACCTGGCTGATGGGACTGATGGGCTACATCCGCTCCGGTATCCGCCAGCACTGGCATGTCTACCAGGTCATGCGGGACACGAGCGAAGGGGCCTACATCCCCACCCACGGGTTCGCGACGATGGTCGTCTCGATCATCGTGATCATCTTCTTCCTGTTCGTGTCGATGGTGTTCGCGTTGGCGATGCGCTCCGAGCTGAGGGAGCGCCGGGCGAGTTGAGGGCGGTATTCCTCAGAATCCTGGGCTTCGTGATCCTGATCACCCTGTTCTACGGCGGGATCGGTCGCTGGTGGTTGACCCAGGCGGAGGAGCATCCGCCGCCCGAGCTCGAGATCACCGTCCACACCGACGCCGACACCCTGATCAGCATGGGCAGGACCCTGCTCGGGTCGAGGGGCGGCTGCCTGCTCTGCCACAAGATCAGCGAGCAGGGGAACACGCGCGGGCCGGACCTCCGCGGCGTGGGCGCACGGGCCGCGTCGCGCAAGCCGGGCATGAGCAGCGAGGCCTACCTGGTCGAATCGCTCGTCAACCCGGGCGCGTACGTGGTCGAGGAGTTCGCCACAGCCGGCGGCGCGAGCATCATGCCGGTCGCGAACCGGCCGCCGGCCGACCTGAGCCCGACCGAGCTCAAGGCCCTGGTCGCCTACCTGCAGTCGCTCGGCGGCGAGGTCACGGTCGAGATCACGGCTCAAGACGTTGCAGTAGCGGCGGCCAGGAAGGAGCCGCCGCCGGCCTCGCTGGACACCCACCCCGGGGCGGACCTCCTCACCCAGCACGCCTGCATCGCGTGCCACGATGTGAAGGGAACCATGCGGCTCGTGGGACCTCCGCTCACGAACGTGCGCGAGCGGCTGTCGGCCACGGAGATCCGCCAGTCGATCCTCGATCCCGACGCGGTCGTCGCGGAGGGCTTCCCGCCGGGACTCATGCTGAAGGACTTCGCCCAGACGGTGCCGCCCGACGAGCTCGACCAGATCGTGAGCTACCTCTCGGGCGAGGTGCCGCTCGCCGAGCGCCTCTCGCACCCGGCGGTGCACCTCGTGGCCCTGATTCTGCTGTTCAACGGGGGGGTGTGGATCATGCGGAGGCTGGCGCTGAGTCGAGCCGTCGCGTCCGGAGAACCGAATGCGTAGGCTGGCGCTTCCGCTGGCCGCGCTCGTCTGGGTCGCGGTGTGGGCGGCGCTCCGGTTCGGCGTCCAGCCCCCCATTCCGGGCCAGGTCATGGGCCTGTACATGTCGATCACCACGGTCGCGATCCTCGTGTACGTCCTGGCCGACCAGGAGCGCACGCGGGCTTTTCTGGCCCCGCTCGTAGCGCTGTTGCGCGAGAGCCATCTCGCCGTGCCTCGGCTCGGGGTCCTCATCGTCGTTCCCCTGCTGCTCGGCTGGTACACCTACGACAGTGTGCGGCCGCGCTTCGACCCGCCGTTCGAGGCGCGCACGATCCACCCCGAGCCGCCGGCCAGCTTCCGGCTGCACGGGGCCGACTTCGACGTGCTCCGCGGCCACCGCCCCGAGGGCATGGGGGTCAACGCGCAAAACCTGGCCGCGGGTAGACGTCTCTACTACCGCAACTGCATGTACTGTCACGGCGACTACCTGAACGGGCAGGGCCACTTCGCCGACGCGCTGAACCCGCTGCCGGCCAACTTCCGGGACAGCGGCACGATCGCGCAGCTGGAGGAGACCTACGTCTTCTGGCGCGTCTCGACCGGCGGTCCCGGGCTCCCGGACGGCGCGACTCCCTGGAACTCGTCCATGCCGGTCTGGCAGGACTTCTTGACCGAAGAAGAGATCTGGCAGGTGGTGGCCTACATCTACGACGCCACGGGCTACACGCCGCGGGAGTCGGGCTCGGCGGAGGGGCACTGATGGCGGGCGCACGCTACGCGGGGGCTCTGCTCGTCGGCTCGCTTCTCGTGCCGGGCGTTGCCGCAGCGCAGGACTTCGAAGCGCGCGGTTTCCGTCTGGGTTCGACGAGTCCGCGACAGGCCACGGCCGAGAACCTGGCCGCCGGAAAGGCCCTCTACAACGAGAACTGCTCGCAGTGTCACGGCGAGAAAGGCGACGCGCAGGGCGTGGCGGCCGATCTGCTCAACCCGCGCCCGCGCGACTTCAGGCGGGGCATCTACAAGATCCGCCGGACGCCGCAGGGCGAGCTGCCGACCGATGAGGACCTGTTCCGGATCGTCGGCAACGGCATGCCCGGGACCTCCATGCCCGCCTGGCGGGGCCTCCTGAGCGATGCGCAGATCTGGCAGCTGGTGGACTACATCAAGAGCTTCAGCGAGGACTTCGCGGACTACCCCGCCGAGCAGCAGTTCCTGCTCGATGGCAGACCCGACGCCTCACCCGAGAGCATCGCGCGCGGCGCCGAGGTCTACGTGCAGGCGGAGTGCGCCAAGTGCCACGGCGAGAACGGGCGCGGGAACGGCCCCTCGGCGTCCGAGCAAGAGGACGAGTGGGGGAACAAGATCTGGCCCGCCGACCTGACCCAGCCCTGGGCCCTGCGGGGAGGCAGCACGGCGGAGGACCTCTACCGGACCGTGACCACGGGCGTGAACGGGACACCCATGCCCTCGTTCTCGGACGCGTGGAAGCACGAGGACCTGGCGCACCTCGCGAACTACCTTCACAGCATCGGCCGGGAGCCCGTGTGGGGCGAGATCGTGCGGGGCACGAAGACCGACTCCATTCCAGAGGACCCTTTTGCTCCGGCCTGGGACGAGGTCCCGGCGCTCGACGTCCGGCTGGCCGGACAGGTCATCCAGCGGCCGCGGCTGTTCAACCCCTCGGTCCAGAGTCTGAATGTCCGGGCCCTGTTCGACGACCGCGAGCTGGCGCTGCTCCTGACCTGGCACGACCGGTTCGAGGACAACGGCGACAACGGCAAGCCCAGCGATCGGGTGTCGGTATTGTTCTCGGCGCGCGAGCTCGAAGAGAGAAAGAAGCCCTACTTTCTGATGGGCGACCGCAAGCGCCCGGTCGACAGCTGGCAGTGGAGCGCCGGCGGCGGAACCGAGACCTTCCTCGCCCGCGGCATGGACGAGGTCACGCTCCGGCCGTCGCCGGTGAGCGGACTGGGCGCGTACCGGGACGGGGAGTACCGGGTCGTCCTGCGCCGCCGTCTCGCGGCGAGCCAGGACGACGAGGTCGCGTTCCGGCCCGGCGAGATGATCCCGATCGCCTGGAACGTGTGGGACGGCGACCGCGGTGAAGAGGGCAAGCGGCGCGCGATCTCTCGCTGGTATTACCTCTTGCTCGAGCCCGAAACGCCGTGGACGACGTACGTCTGGCCGATCGCGGTGATCTTCCTAGCCGCGGTGGGCGAGATGGTCGGGCTTCGCGTGCTGCGGCAGCGCTGGGCCAACGAGCAGCCGCAAGCGCCCGCGCTGCAGGAGGTCCCGGAGTCGTGAACCTGACACACACCCGGCCGGACCCCGCTGAGCTCCTCACGCCCCAGGAGTGCTCGTTCCTCGACCGTCAGGTCCGGAACACTGGGCGCTATGCTGTCTTCACCGCCGTCGATCTGTGCGTCGCACTGGCGCTCGCCATCTGGTCTCTGGTCGACGGCGCGCTCGGCGGGACCCGGTTCGCCCTGATCATCCTGGTCCTGCTGCACGCCCGCGCCAACCTGAAGCAACACAAGGACGCTAAGCTGATGGGCAAGCTCCAGCAGCTAGCGAGCCGCTCGTAACACGGAGGCATCGATGTACAAGAAGATCTACCTGCCCGTCGACAACTCGGCACATTCCAACCAGGCCATCAAATCCGCGCTGCGCGTCGGCAAGGCCTTCAGCTCCGAATTGGTGGGCTGTCACGTCTACGCGGCCAAGATGCACGATTACCGCTTCAAGCAGATGGAGTACTCGCTCCCCGAAGAGTACCTGGAGGAGAACGAGCTCGAGCGGCAGCGCAAGATCCACGACAGCCTGATCACCCTGGGGCTCGAGCTGATCTCGGACAGCTACCTCGAGAGCGTGAAGCAGCTCTGCGCAAGAGAGGAGCTGCCCTTCGAAGGCCGCATGATCGACGGCAAGCACCACGTCGAGATCCTTCGGGATCTGGAGCAGTCGGACTGCGACCTGGTGGTCCTGGGAGCGCTGGGCCTCGGCCGCCAGCGCGACAGCCAGATCGGCTCGGTCTGCGAGCGTGTGACCCGTTCCTGTCGCCAGGACGTCTGGGTGGTCAAGCACCTGCCCAAGAAGGACGAGCCGGAGGGGGACACGATCCTCGTCGGCATCGACGGCAGCCCGCAGTCGTTCGGGGCGTTGGAGACCGCTCTCGCGCTGGCCAGGGCGTTCGACAAGCGGGTCGAGCTCATCGGCGTCTACGACCCCTACCTCCATTACCTCGTGTTCAAGGGGCTGGTGGGGACCCTCACCGAGAAGGCGGCGAAGGTGTTCCGCTTCGAGGAGCAGAACCAGCTCCACGAGGAGATCATCGACACGGGCCTAGCCCAGATCTACCAGTCCCACCTGGAAGTCGCCGAGCAGATGGCGGGCGCCGAGGGCATGCAGGTCCGCAAGACCCTCCTCGACGGCAAGACCTTCCAGAAGATCCACGACCATGCACGCAAGACCAGGCCCTGGCTGCTCGTCCTGGGCCGGATTGGGATCCACAGCGATCCCGAGGACCCGGCCCTCGGGAGCAACTCGGAGAACCTGCTGCGGCTCTCCGAATGCGACATTCTGCTGACCACGCGACTTGCTCGCCCGGAGCTCGACGTCCGTGCGGAGAAGAGCATCCGCTGGACCCGAGAAGCCGAGGAGCGGATGGAGCGCGTTCCCAAGCTGGTCGTGGGCATCGCGCGCACCGCGATCCTGCGGCTGGCGCTCGAGAAGGGTCACAGCGTCGTCACCAGCTCGCTCTTGGACGAAGCGATGGCGCGTTTCATGCCCAAGCGGGCCCCGCTGAACAAGCTGGCCGAGGCGGTCGCCATCGGGCGCTCGCAGGAACAGGCTGTGGCCGTGTGCAAGAGCTGTGGGCTGACCGCGCGCGAGCCCGACCCCGCGCTGTGTAGTGTGTGCGGCGGCAAGAGCTTCGAGATCCTGACGGCCGAAATGGTCGAGAGCCTCGTCAAGAGCGAGGGCGGAGTCACCGACGAGCCCAGCTACGACGGGCGGAAGCTGCAGTGGACCAAAGAGGCGCGCCGTGCGATGCTCGGAGTTGAAGAGGCCTACCTGCGGCGGCGCAGCAAGGCGCGGATCGAGAAGTCGGCCCGGCTGCGGAGGCTCAAGATCGTGACGCTCGAGTTCGCCCAGAAGCTGATCGAGGAGGAGACCGGCCTGCCGTTCGCCGCCGCGCCGGGAAATGCGGCGGACCCTGCCGAGCCGATGGCCGAGCCCGAGGCGGACGGGAAGAGGCTGCTCGCTCGGGACACCCACGGCGCCCCGCTGTTCTCTGAATTCGACTGGACTGAGGACGCGACCGCGCGCATCCAACGCGTCCCCGCCGGCTTCATGCGGGACCGGACCCAGGAACGGATCGAGGAGCTGGCCCGGGAGCAGGGAAGTCGGCAGATCGACCTCGAGGGCGTCGAGGCCGGGATCGAACGGGGCCTGCAGATGATGGCCGAGATGGTCTCCCAGAGCGACGCCGAGGCCGGGGAGGAGCGCCGCGACGAAGGCGCCGCCGCGGCACAATGCCCAGCCGCGGGCAGGCGGCAATCCGAGGCGCGAAACAGCAACCGGGATGCGCCGCTGAACGAGGTGAGCGCGATGACCGAGCTGGCGGCCATGCGAATGCTCCTGACCCAGCAAGAGGGCTCCGAGGAGAAATAGGTCCGGGGACGATGCCCGCTTACCGCTTCTGCAGAACCGACGACATCGCGCTCCTGACCGAGGCACTGAACGTGTGCTACGTCGTTCACTTCCCGGATCAGGACCCGCTGTCCAGCGGCGACTTCAAGCGGGAGATCCGCGAGCTGAACGTCTGGTCCAGCAGCTGCATGGTGGTATCGGCCGACCGCGGTCCCATCGGCGTGGTTACCTGCGCCAAGCGGGAGCGGGAGACCCTGATCCACCGGATCGGTGTCCATCCGGACTCTCTGCGGCAAGGTCACGCCCGGCACCTGCTTGAGTCGCTGAGCCAGAAGTTCGCCGTGCTGGGCCCCGCCCGGATGGTGGCGGAGGTGCCCGACGACCTGCCGACGGTGCGCGGTCTGTTCGAGGCCGTGGGGTACCAGGCGGAGCAGAGGTTTGCCGACTTCACACTGTCGAAGCCGCTCGCACCCTCCGCGGCCACGGGCGGGGTCAGCCCCGCCAGCCTGGATGATCTCCTGCGCTACGAGGCGCTGGATCCGTCGGTGTCCCGCAGCTGGGAGCGCGCACTGGAGACCCTGCAGAACCGGAAGGACCAGATCCGGGGGCTGGCCATCGCATCCGACACGCGGGTGGAGGCCTGTGCGTTGTTTCGCGACCTTCCCCGGTACGGTCGGCGCGAGATCGTTGGCCTCGGCGGAACGATACAGCGGGGCGATGGGGGAGCCGACGCCGGGATCCTGCTGGAGATCGTGGTTCGGGTCGCCTGCCAGGCCGGCTCCCTGGCAGTGACGATTCCCAGGGTCTCGAGCGAGGAGATCTCCTGGGATAGGCTCGAGTCGATGGGCTTCCAGAGGGAGCGGACCTACACCCGCTATGTGGGGGTTCCGGACTCGAACACACAGTGATGCTGCCGCGGAGTCGAGCGTGAAAAGCTACTACGACATCGCAGGGGACGGAGGGTCCGATATCCTCCAGCAGGTCGCGGTCCAGCAGGAGAGCGTGGCCCGGAGCCTCTCCGGCGTCCGGAACCTGCTGGCGGTCGGATCCGGCAAGGGGGGCGTGGGGAAGAGCACGCTCGTCATGCAGCTCGCCTACGCGCTGCGCGAGCTGGGCAACGCGGTCTCGATCCTGGACGCCGACCTGAACGGCCCCTCGCAGGCCCGGCTGGGAGCCCTGCAAAACCGGATGCTGATTCCGGGCGAGAGCGGGGCCCCGGTCCCGACGACGCGGAACGGGATCGGCGTGGTCTCGATGGGCAGCCTGGTCCCCGAGCCGCGCTCCGTCGAGTTCGAGAGTGTGGCGAGCGGGTCGTCGCACACCTGGCGGGCGACCAAGGAGTTCACGTTCCTGCGGGAGCTCATGGCGTGCATGGACTGGGGGAAACTTGACTACCTCCTGGTCGACCTGCCCCCGGGCGCCGAGCGGATCGTGCAGTACGCCGAGCTCCTAGGCCCGGCGGCGCTGTTCGTGTTGGTCACGGTTCCCTCGGATCTGGCGACGGGGGTCGTGGCTCGCTCGCTCGATGCACTCAAGAAGACCCCCAACCGGATCCTGGGCTACGTCGAGAACATGGACGGCTACTACTGCTCCGACTGCGGGCAGGTCAAGCCGCTGTTCCCTGCGCAGCCACAGGTGAAGCTCGATCTTCCCTGCCTGGGGAGCGTACCCTTCGACCCCGAGCTGGCCGCGCTCTGCGATCGGGGCGGCTCCCCCTGCGAAGTGCCCGCGCTGGTTTCCTGGCAGCCCGTGCGGCGGATCGCGGAGGAGGTCTGCCAACGCGTCGCCGAGCGCGTCTCTGCCCCCGAGGAGAAAGCATGAAGTTCCTCTGCGTGTCGTGCGATGAGGCCATGAAGCTGATCGAGGCCAAGCCCCCCGATCGCGGCTCACTCACCGTCGTGTACCGGTGTCCGAAGTGCGCCCACGAGTTCGCCATGCTAACGAACCCCTACGAGACCCAGATCGTTGGCTCGCTGGGGGTGCAGGTCGGGCCCGAGGGCGACGGAGCCGCCAAGTGTCCCTTCCCCGGCGTGATGCAGGAGATGGGCGCGAGCCTGGATGGGTCGAGCGCGGCGTCCCCGTGGACCCCCGAGGCCACCGAGCGGCTGGCAAACATCCCCGAGTTCGCGCGTCCGATGGCCAAGGCCGGGATCGAGAAGTTCGCGAAGGACCGCGGGCTGGCGCAGATCGATGTGGAGGTGCTCGAGCAGGCCAAGAATTTCTTCGGGATGTAGAAGGCCCTCAGTCCGGCTTTGATAAGCCTGGCATCTTGCCGAACATCTCGGATCGCTCCTCGCCAGCCAGAGCTTCCTTCATCACGTTGGGTGTGATCAGATCGATCCCCTGGCGTCGGGCGTAGGTGTCCAAGCCTCGCCTCACCTTCTCGCGGATGAAGGCGAGGGGGATGCGCTCCAACCGGGCCTGCGCTTCCGGGCTCCAGCGAACCACATCGATCGGCAACGGTCGTCCGGTGGGCTGGTAGCGACATGCCGGGTCCTCTTGCAGATAGTCTCCGTAGGCTGCGTAGGCCCGGCAGCGGCAGCCGCCGCAAAGCTCTTTGAACTCGCAGCGGCCGCAGCGTCCCTTGAGCAGCTTCAGGTCGCGAAGCTCGTGCAAGACGGATGACGTCCGCCAGATCTCATCAAAGCTCTGGTCACGCACGTTGCCTGCGACGACGGTCATATAGGGACACGGGGTCACATCGCCTTGTGGCGCGATCCGACAATACTGGGTGCCAGCCATGCAACCGCCGCTCTCCAGGCCTCCCGCTCCCCTCTCGTAGGCGATCTGCTTGAACTGCGGCGCACACTTGGAGCGCACCAGCATGGGACGGTACTGATCCTGCCAGTCCACCAGGTTCGAGAGCATGGCTTCCGTCCGTTCAGGCGAGAGATCGTTCATCTGCTGGCCGCGGCCGGTCTGGACGAGGAAGTAAAGATTGAAAGACCAGGCTCCCTTCTCGCGGGCAAACGCCAGCATCTGGGGAATCTCAGCGTAGTTCATGTCCATGACCGTGGTCTGGACCAGGACTTGAAGGCCGTTTGCCCGACAGATCTCCAGCGCACGTACCGAGTACTCCCACGCATCTGGCCCGCCGCGGAAATGATTGTGTTTCGCCGGCTCGAGTGAATCGATGCTGATGGCCACACCTTGCACGCCGCATTCGATCATCTTCTCGACGACCTTGTCGGTGACCAGAACCCCGTTGGTTCCCATCACCACCCAGATCCCCCGATTCGACGCGTAGCGGGCGATGTCGTAGATGTCCTTGCGCAGCAGCGGCTCGCCGCCGGTCAGAATCAGCATTTCGGTGCCGAGGGCCTTCATCTCGTCGATCAGCCCCAGACATTCCTCCGTCGTAAGCTCGTTCTCCGCCTTCCGGCCGCCTTCCATGTAGCAGTGCGGGCAGCGCAGGTTGCACATCCTGGTCAGGTTCCAGGAGATCAAGGAGGGCTTGTACTCGGCTGGATTGGCCATCGTGACTCCCTCTATGCGATACCCGCGCAGATCGTCGCAGCGACCGCTTCGCCCGACGCCACACAGTCGGCTAGGCCGTAGGCGCCGAGGGCGCTTCCGGCGAGGTAGAGGCCCTCGTGTTTTTCGACCTCCCGGTTGAGCCTGGCGACGCGTTCCGCGTGTCCGACCTCGAACTGCGGTACGGCTTCTCGAAAACGCGTCAGGCTGGTTGCCCGGGGCGGGCCGGTGACGCCAATCAGGCGAGCCAGGTCCCGGTGCGAGCGCTCGACCAGCGTCTCGTCGTCGAGATCGACCGCGGCGCGATCGAGCGTACCGCCCTGGAATGTACGCACTACGATGCAGTCCCGCGGCGCGCGACCGGCGAACTTCTCGCCCGCGTAGGTGGCGGCGAGAATGTGATTCGACTCCCGCCGTGGCACGAAGAAGCCGAAGTCGTTCGGAAGCCGCGTGACCTCACCGCGTCGGTACACCAGGTTGACGGTGACACAGGAGGCGAAGCGCAACCCGGCAAGCGCGCTCGCCAGGGTCGGGACTGAGGCACTCAGCAGCGCGCTGCAGCGCGGCGCCGGGCAGGCGAGCAGCACGTCGCGCGCCAGCCACATCCCCCGAGCCGTATCGATCTGCCACCCTCCTCGAGGCAGGGGCCGAATCTGCTTCGCAGCGCAGTCGAGCTCGATCCAGGTCGACGGGATCTGCTCGGACAGTCGTTCTACGAGCGAGCCGAGTCCACCTCCGAGTGTCAGCTGGGCTGGCGAGCTCGAAGCTCGGGAGGTGTCCCGGAGCCCGCGCAGTACACTGCCGTACTGGCGCTCGAGCTCCACGAACGGGCCGAGCGTCCGGGCCGCGCTCAGCTCCGTCGCATCGGCGACGAACACCCCGCCCAGCACCGGCTCCGCCACGCGCTCGAAGGCCTCCCTGCCGAAGCGCCGCACAACGAAGCTCTCTACGCTCTCATCCGCCGCGAGCTCGTCGCTCACCTTGACGCGAGACTCGCGAAGCATCCGCAGCTTGCCCGGCCAGCTGAACAGGCCGGACCGCAGCAAGGGCCAGCGCTCGGTCGGTGCGATCAAACGAAATCCTGCGGGCAACGGATGCAACCGCCGCTCGTGAACCACCGAGAAGGCCTTGGCGGATCTGGGCTCAACGAGCGCATCCCCGAGCCCGAGCTCACGGCAAAGGTCGATCGCCGCTGGCTTGGTGGTGATCATCGAATCCGGACCGGCCTCACACACGCAGTCGCCCTGCTCTTCCGTCTTGATTCGCTCGGTTCGGATCGTGCCACCCAGGCGGTCGCCGGCTTCGAACAGTCGCACCGAAAGCGGTCCGGCCGACTCCTGGTGCGCACGCAGGCGAAACGCGGCCGCGAGGCCGGAGATGCCCCCACCGACAATCGCCACATCCAAATGGCGCAGCTCGGGGTTGTCGCGAGGCGTAGCCATCATGAGCCCCGGTCCGCGCCCGGCAGACGCTCGCCCGCGATCTCGACCAAGGCCTTCGCCCACGCGGCGCTGGTATTGGGAGCGGGAACGAACTCGAAGACCTCGCCGCCGTTTTGCAACCAGATCTCCCCCCCCCCGGATGCGGATCTGCTCGAGGGTCTCGAGCCAGTCCGCGACGTGCCTTCGTCGATGTTCGCGCTCAAGGCGACTCTACCCGAGACTCTCTGTCGGGTGTATCGGAAACTTCGAGGCGGGCGCCGCTGAGAGCCTCGGGCGCGATCCTACCGCGTTTCGGGGCTTGGCTGTGGGATAGTTCCTACATCAATTTCCCGCAAGCTGTCCTCCTGACCCGGCCCCGGGGTATAAATAGAGCGGTGACCACTGACAAAGAGCGACCCGAGGGCGACGAGGTCTACTTCGAGCCCGATTCCAAGGGCCCGCGGCGGGTCTTCGACGCCAGTCTCCTCGGGGAGCCCCTGAGCGTGCTGCCCAGCAAAAGTCCGCTCATCCTGCCCCCCCAGGCCTCGGTCACGGATGCCATGCGGGGCATGCAGGCTGAGCGAACCGGCTGCGTGCTGATCACGGAGGATGGCACGGCCGACACGCCTCTCTCCGGTATCTTTACGGAGCGCGACGTGCTGTTTCGCATCGTCGACCACGGGCAGAACCCGGCCACGCTCCCCCTGAGCGAAGTCATGACGCGCGACCCGGAGCATTTGCCGGCCGAGGCCAGCCTTGCCTGGGTCCTCAACAAGATGGCGATCGGGGGCTTCCGACACGTTCCGGTGGTGGACGAGAAGGGTCACCCCGTTCTGCTGGTTTCGGTGCGTGACGTCGTGGCGTTTCTGGTGGAGTTCTTCCCGCACGACGTGCTGAATCTGCCTCCCGAGTACGACGCGAGCCACCCTCGCACCCGCGAGGGCGCTTAGCGCCGTTGGGGTGCCGGCTGCTCAAATTCTGGGGCTGGGGCTACGAGGACGGCGGACCGAGTGAAGCGGACACGCGTCATAGCGCGGACGGATGAGGGAGAGCCCTCGGGGGCCTGTGCTCCGAGGGCTCTCTTCCTCGTCGCTAGCCGACGATGCCCTTGGCGCGCAGGTCGACGAGCTCGGCGGAGGAGAGGCCGAGGGTCTGGAGGACCTCGTCGGTGTGCGCGCCGAGTGCGGGGGCCGGGCGGCGGATCTCGGCCGGTGTGGCCTCGAAGCGCACCGGCGGCCGGGGCTGGCGCAGGCGGCCCATCTGCGGGTGCTGCGTCTCCACCAGGGTCTCGTTGGCCTGGACCTGGGGATGGGTCGGCACCTCGTCCAGGCTGAGGACCGGGCCGCAGGGCACGTCCTCGGCGCTGAGGCGCTCCAGGAGCTCGTCGTTGCTGAGGCCCTCGAGGCTGGGCCTGACCTCCTCAATCAGTGCGCGCAGGTTCGAGAAGCGCGCCTGGACCGTGGCGAACCTGGGGTCCTCGATCAGGTCCTCGCGCCCGGCCGCGCGGAAGAGACCGTGCACCTGCGGATCCGTGATCGGGGCTACCGCGACATGCCCATCGGCGGTTGCGTTCATGCGGTAGGCGACCGTGAGCGAGGGCTGCTCCGGCACGTCGTCCTCGAGGATCATGTGGTTGGTCATGCCGTCGGGCCACATGAAGGCGATGGCCGCGTCGAGCATGGCCAGCCGCAGGTGCTGTCCGCCCGCGCCCCGCTCGCGCGCCAGCAGCGCGGCCGTGATCGACTGTGCGGCCGTGTAGGCCGTCACCTTGTCGCACATGGCCTGGCGCACGAAGCAGAGCTTCCCCGTCTCGGGATCCGCCTGCACGGCGGGGATGCCGGCCATGGCCTGGATGATGTGGTCGAAGGCGGGACGTTTCGCGTAGGGTCCCTCGTGGCCGAACGCACTGATCGAGACGTAGATCAGGCGCGGGTTGAGCTCGCGCATGTGCGCCTCCTCGATCCCGAGCCGCTCCACCACGCCGGGTCGGAAGTTCTGCATGAACACATCCGCGTCCTGCGTGAGCTGCTCGAGCAGCTCACGCCCGCGCGCCTCTCGCAGGTTCAGCACCACCGAACGCTTGCTGCGGTTGCACGAAGCAAACAGAGCGGAGAGGCCGCCGCGCCCCGTCCCCATGTAGCGCATCACGTCGCCGGCGCCCGGCGGCTCTATCTTGATCACCTGCGCGCCCTGATCGCCCAGAATCATGCTGGCCAGGGGCCCGGCGATGAAGGCGGTGAGATCGATGATGCGATAGCCCTCGAGCGGTCCTGCCATGACGTCCTCCCGCAAAATCGCGGACTCATTGTACTCCTGCGTGACGAACGCAGGGCTAGGGTGTGGTCTGGAGCACCTCGAACGCTTCCAGGATCTCCGGGTCGATGCGCCGCGGGCGTTGCGTGCGAACGTCGACGTAGGCCCAATGCGTCACGGCGGAGACTAGGCGCGCGCCGTCCTTCACGCGCGTGAAGCGCGCGTTGCGCACGCTGCGGGCGCCGCGCAGCGAAGAGATCCAGGTCTCCTCCAGCACCTCCTCGCCCGGCAGCGCGGGTTGGTGGTAGTCGATCTCGTGACGGCGCACGATCCAGATGCCACCGAGCTTTCTCGTGGCCTCGAAGTCCAGGCCCAGCGAGTTGGCGTGGGCGGTGGCCAAGTCGATCACCAGATTGATCCATACCACGTTGTTGACGTGTCCGAGCAGGTCGACGTGCTCATCCTCGATCGTGCGCGTGCGCTTGAAGAGAGCACTCTCGCTCATGCGGGCTCGGCCAGGATCGCCTCCAGGTAGCTGCGGTACTCGGAGACGGGCATGGCCTCGACCAGGGCCGAGATCGCGGAGAGCTGGATGTAGCCCTGGCGGTACGCGATCTCCTCCAGGCATGCGATCTTGAGCCCCTGTCGTCGCTCGATGGTCGCGATGAAGTTGGCCGCCTCGAGCAGGCTCTCGTGCGTGCCGGTGTCGAGCCAAGCGATGCCCCGGCCCAGGCGCTGCGCCCGCAGTTGGCCGCGCTCGAGATAGGCGCGGTTCAGATCCGTGATCTCGAGCTCGCCCCGTGCGGAGGGCTTGAGCCCGCGCGTGAGCTCGAGCACCTGTGTGTCGTAGAGGTAGATGCCGGGAATGGCCAGGTGGGTCCGAGGCTCGGCCGGCTTTTCCTCGAGGCTCAGCACCTCCCCGTCGGGTCCGAACTCGACCACGCCGTAGCGTTCGGGATCACGTACGGGATAGCCGAAGATCAGTGCACCCTCGCGGAAGTCGCGCACGATGTCGTCCAGGCGCATGCGCCCGTAGAGGATGTTGTCGCCCAGGATCAGGGTAACGGGCTCAGCGGCGATGAAGTCCGCGCCCACCAGAAACGCCTGCGCGATGCCCTCGGGTCGGGGCTGAACCGCGTACGAGAGACGAATCCCCCAGCGCCCCCCGTCCCCGAGCAGCTCCTCGAAGCGCGGCGTGTCCTCCGGGGTGGAGATCAGCAGGATGTCCCGGATCCCGGCCAGCATCAGCGTGGCCAGCGGGTAGTAGATCATGGGCTTGTCGTAGACCGGCTGGAGTTGCTTGCTGGCTACGAGTGAGATCGGGTGCAGCCGGGAGCCGGACCCGCCCGCTAAAACGATGCCCTTCAAGAGTCGCTACGACCCAGGGCAGCGGCGATCTCCTCGGCGGAGAGACCGGCCTCGCGCAGCACTGCCTCGCCGTCCGCCCCCAGCGCGGGGGCGGGTCGTTCCGCGCGCATCTCGTGTGCGGACATGCGCAGCGGCGGGGCGACCGTGTCGAAGCGCCCGGCAGTGGGGTGGTCCACACTGCGGAAATACTTCATCGCGCGCGCCTGCGGATCGTGCACCACCTCGCTCAGCTCGCGCGCGGGCGACCAGATCAGGTTGTAGGCGTTCAGTCGCTGCTCCCACTGCGCCAGCGTGCGCGCGGCGAAGACCTGATCCAGGGTCTTCACGAGCTCTGGGCTGTTGCGGTAGCGCACCAGGATGTTGGCGAAGCGCTCGTCCTGGATCAGGTCCGTGCGCTCAACCGCCCGGCAGAACTCCTCCCAGTAGCGGTCCGGCTCGACCATTACCAGGAAGAGCCAACGTCCGTCCTGGGTGCGGTACTGGTTCCAGAGGGGGTTCAGCGGCGCCGTCCGATCGTGCCGCTTCGGCGTCTGACCGGCGACCAGACTGAGCGCGACGTCGTTCCCGAGCACGTAGAGCCCGATCTGGAAAAGGGACACGTCCACCACCTGGCCCTGGCCCGACTGGTCACGCATGCGCAGCGCCGAGAGGATCCCGCACACCAGGCTCAGGCCGGCCGCATGATCCCCGATACCGGGACGCTGGAAGGAGGGCGTCGCCTCCGGCTCCCGCATCAGATCCATCATACCGGTGCGCGCCCAGTAGGCGGTGTAATCGTAGGAGGGCTTGTCGGCCTCTGCGCCCTCCGGTCCATAGCCCGTGAGCGCAGCGAAGATGAGCTGCGGGCGGCGTTGGCGCTGGGTCTCGGCGTCGAGCCCGTACTTCTTGAGTCGCCGGGGCAGCATGTTGGTGAGCAGCACGTCGGAGCGGTCGATCACGCGCTGGAGCGCCGCGCGGGCCTCGGGGTGGGTGAGGTCGAGCGCCAGGGAGCGCTTGCCCCGGTTGTCCATCTGAAAGGCCGGGGACTCCGGGAAGTCCGACTCGAGCCCGAAGGCGCTGGGCCGGCCGTAGCGGTAGATCTCGCCCTGCGGGACCTCGACCTTGATCACCTCCGCGCCCAGATCCGCCAGCAGGGCCCCGCCGGCCGGGGCCGCCACGAAGTGCGCGACCTCGACCACCCGAATCCCCTCCAGAGGTTTCGCCATGCTCGTTGCCTCCGCTTTGGTCCGTTCTAACACAGGAGCTGTGTTTCGGTCTCGGGGCGCTTGAAGCGGGCGCCGGGCTGGTGTACCCAGGAGCCATGGCGAAGGCAAAGGGCGCCCGGGAGAAGATCCGCCTGGAGAGCAGCGCAGGAACGGGCTTCTTCTACACCACCGTGAAGAACCGCCGGAACACCACGGGCAAGCTCGCGCTCAAGAAATACGACCCGGTCGTGCGCAAGCACGTGCTCTTCAAGGAAACGAGGCTCAAGTAACCCCCCTATCCGGGGAGCTGTAGAATCCTCGGATGGATTTTGCGCCTGATCCAGAGCTCAGGGCCATCGAGCAGGAGGTCCAGAAGCTCGCCGCCACCTTCGGCGATGACTACTGGCTCGACCACGACGAGCGCAAGGCCTTCCCCTGGGAGTTCTATCGGGCGTTCGCCGCCGGCGGCTGGATGGGCACCATCATCCCCGAGAAGTACGGCGGCGCGGGCCTGGGGGTGCTTGCGGCAGGCACGCTGCTGCGGGCGGTGGCTGGCAGTGCCGGCGCCATGAACGCGGGCTCGACGCTGCATCTCTCCATCTTCGGGATGGGCCCCGTCATCCACCACGGCTCAGAGGCGATGAAGCAGCGCTACCTGCCGCCGACGGCCACGGGTGAGCTGCACGTGTCGTTCGGCGTGACCGAGGATGACGCGGGCACGGACACCTCGCGCATCCGCACCTTTGCGCGCCGCGATGGGGACCGCTTCATCGTGAGCGGAAAGAAGGTCTGGAACACCAAGGCGCAGCAGGCCCAGAAGATCTTGCTGCTGGCCCGTACGACGCCCCGCGAGGAGTGTGCAAAGCCGCTCGACGGGATGACGCTGCTGTTGGCGGATCTGGATCCGGCCTACTGCGAGATCCGCGAGATTCTGAAGCTGGGTCGCAACGCCGTGAACTCGAACGAGGTCTTCATCCACGACCTGCCGGTGCCGTCGGAGGATGTGGTGGGAGAGGTCGGACGGGGCTTCTACCAGCTGCTCGACGGCATCAACCCCGAGCGCATCATGCTGGCGGCGGAGGCCGTCGGGATCGGGCGGCGCGCGCTGGAGCTGGCGGTGGCCTACGCCAAGCAGCGCGTGGTCTTCGACCGTCCGATCGGGCAGAACCAGGCCATCGCGCATCCGCTGGCGGACTCCCACAGCGAGCTCGAGGCCGCGGATTTGCTGTGGCAGAGCGCCGCATGGGCCTACGATCACGGAGATCGTTCGGGGGGAAAAACCAACATCGCCAAGCTGCGTGCCGCCGAGGCCGGCTTCCGGGCGTGTGACCGGGCGCTCCAGACCTTCGGGGGCTTCGGCTACGCGCGCGAATTTCACGTCGAGCGCTACTGGCGCGAGGCGCGCTTGCTGCGGCTCGCGCCGATCTCGCAGGAAATGGCGCTCAACCACATCGCGGAGCACGTGCTGGGCCTGCCCAGGAGCTACTGAACCCGCTGCTTTCAGCTTGACCCGTCGTAGGGGCCGTAGTAGCTTCCGCCCCGGCTGGATGTGGACACGCGCGCCAGCGCGGCCCGTTTGCTCTCCGTATGGCGTCTTTTTCGGGTCCGTGCCACGCTTAACTTCGATGTGTAGCCCGTTGAGGGGCCCGGATGTCGGTCAGTCCCCAGACTCAATCGCGGCCTCTGGCGTGGGGCTTTGCCGGGCTCGCGGCCGCGAGCTTCGCTCTGATCGTTCTGGGTGCGCTGGTGCGCGCGCACGGGGCGGGGCTGGCCTGCCCCGACTGGCCTCTCTGCTTCGGTCAGCTGATCCCGGTCTTCGATCTGCGCGTGGCCTTCGAGTGGAGCCACCGTGCGCTCGCGGGCGGGATCACGCTGGGCCTCGCGGCCCTGACTCTTGGCCTGCGTGGGCGAGCCTGGCGCGGAGCCGTACGGCGTCCGCTCATGCTGGCGTGGGCCCTGCTGGGGCTGCAGATCGGGCTCGGGGGACTGACGGTGCTGCTGAAGCTCCAGCCCTGGACCGTCACCGCGCACCTGGGGGTGGGCACCAGCTTCTGCCTGGTTCTGGTCTGGACCGCACGCGATCTCTTCGAGCTGGGACGAGAGCCGGCGCCGGAGCGCGCGATCCTGTCGGCCTCGGCGCGCGTGCTGCTCGCACTCAGCGCGCTCTTGCTGCTGCTGCAGATCACGCTGGGTGGAATGGTCTCGAGCCATGCGGCGGGCCTGGCCTGCGCGAGCTTTCCGAGCTGTGACGGTGTGTCGATGGCGCCAAGCTTCACGGGCCTCGTGGGCTTGCACGTGCTGCACCGCTTCTGTGCCTACGCGCTCTGTGCGAGCTATCTGCTTTTGACCTGGCTCACGCGCGACGCGGGCTTCACCGGCCGGCTGGTGCGTTCGGGGATGCGACTGCTGCTGCTCCAGCTCGCGTTCGGTGTAGCGAACGTGCTGCTGCGGCTTCCGATCGAGATCACCGCGCTCCACTCCGCCGTCGCTGCCGGCATCGTGCTGGTGACCGGACTGGTCGTGCGCGAGGTCGTCTACGCGCGGGCCGAGGTGCCGAGCTTGAGCAACACGCGCGGGGAGGCGCTGGGAATCGGATGAACACGCTTGCCAACTACCTGGCGCTGACCAAGCCGCGGCTGCTGCCGCTGGTGCTGTTCTCGGGACTGCCCGCGCTGGTGATGGCCGCCGGAGGCTGGCCGTCGGCCGACGTGGTAGCGGTCATCCTGCTCGGTATCGCGCTCGCGGCCGGAGCCGCCAACGCGTTCAACAGCTACCTCGAACGTGATCGCGATGCGCGCATGGAGCGCACGCGCACGCGTCCGCTGCCCGCGGGCGCGCTCCGGCCGCTGAACGCGCTCGTGTTCGGGCTGGTACTCGCGCTCGGAGGGACGGCCCTGCTCTGGCGCTTCGCGAGTCCCGTCGCCGCGCTTGTGGCACTCGCCGGAATCCTCTTCTACGTCTTCGTCTACACGCTCTGGCTCAAGCCGCGCACGCCCGTGGGCGTGATCCTGGGGGGCGTCTCCGGGGCGGTGGCGCCGCTGATTGCCGACGCTGCGGTGCACGGCTCCATCGGCGCGGCGGGCTGGACGCTGTTCGCGATCATCTTCGTGTGGCAGCCGCCGCATTTCTGGGCGATCTCGCTGTATCGCCGGCGCGAGTACGAGGCGGCGGGCTTTCCGATCCTCGCCAGCCGCATCGGCGAGGACGCGACGCGTTGGCGCATCGTGTGCTGGGTCGCTGCCTTGATTCCGGTCACGCTGCTGCCGGTCGCATTCTCGCTGCTCGGCCCGCTGTACGTGGTGGCGGCGCTCGCGCTCGGGGGCTGGTTCCTGCAGCAGGCGCGGCGGCTCGTGAACGAAGCTGACGATGCCTGCGCGCGTCGTCTCTTCCGCGTCTCGCTCATCCACCTGACGGGCGTGTTTCTCGCCATGATCCTGGACTTGGCCTGGCGGGTGGGAACGCTTTGAGAGTCATCGGCGCGCTGCTCGCGCTTCTGCTCCTGGGCGCGTGTGGTGGAGGGGACGAGCCGGCACCGCCGACGCCGCCCGCCCCCGCACCGACACCACCCCCCGCTCCCGCGCCAGAGCCGCCGCCCGCGGCGCCGGAAGAGCCCGCATCCGCACCCGAGGGAAACCTGCGCGGCGATGCGGCGAACGGGGCCGAGCTCTACGCGCTCTACTGCAGCAGCTGTCACGGCAAGACCGGAAAGGGAGACGGTCCCGTAGCGGCAGCGTTCCCGACCCGGCCCGCGGACCACAGCGACGCGGCCTACATGGGGAAGCTCTCCGACGCGCACATCTACAAAGTGATCCAGAAGGGCGGCGCGTCGGTTGGGAAATCTCCTCTGATGGCACCCTGGGGTGGCATACTCTCGGACCCGCAGCTGCGCGATCTCGTGGCCTACGTGCGCCAGCTTTCGGGCACCTAGTGTTCTGTTCCGAGCGAACTTCCGGATCAGGACACTGGTCCGCGACTCGGTGACGCAGAGCTTCGCCGTCGAGACAAAGGCGCTGGTCAAGCGCTATCGCAGCGTGCTGGCGCTCGCGGGTCTCGATCTCGCGATCGAGCCCGGCTGCTTCTTTGGGCTGCTCGGGCCCAACGGAGCCGGCAAGACCACGGCCGTCTCCATTCTCTGTACCCTGCTACGTCCCACGTCCGGGGAAGCGCGCATCTTCGGCAGCGACGTGGTCGACGAGCGGCCCGCCGTACGCCCCCATCTGGGGATCGTCTTTCAGGATCCCAGCCTCGATACCGAGCTCACGGGACGCGAGAATCTCGAGATCCACGCCCGCCTGTATCGGCTCTCTGAGAGGGGTACGCGCATCGAACGCATGCTGGAGCAGATGGCGCTCACGCGGGATGCGGACCGGCGTGTTGCCGCGCTCTCGAGCGGGATGCGCCGGCGCCTGGAGATCGCCCGCGCGCTGCTGCACGAGCCGCGTGTGCTGTTCCTGGATGAGCCCACGGTCGGTCTCGATGTGCATGCGCGGCGCTCGTTGTGGGAGCGTCTGGAGCAGCTGCGTGGCAGCGGGCTCACGCTGTTCCTGACGACGCACGCCATGGACGAGGCCGCCCGCCTCTGCGACCGGGTGGCCATCCTGAACGAGGGGCGGGTGGTTGCGACCGGTGCGCCCCAGGAGTTGTGCCAGCAGGTGGGCGGCGATCACATCGAGCTGGAACTGGACCGACCCGAGGAGGCGCTGCCGCTACTGCGGACGAAGCCCAACGTACAGGATGCCTGGATCGAGAAGCGCACCGTGATGGTGAAGGTCAAGCACGCGCCGACCGAGCTGGTGGCGTTGGTCGAAGAGCTGAAGCCGCAGGGGATTCGTGCCGTGCGCATGCGGGAGGTGAACCTCGAGGACGCGTTCGTTCACTTCACCGGTCATAAGATCGACACCGCGGGGAACCTCGAATGACCGCCTTCGTGTCCGACGTGATGACCATTCTGCGGCGTGAGCTGCTGCGCTACGGGCGCGAGCGCGCCTTCCTGCTGGCGCAGGTGCTCTTGCCCGTGCTTGCGGTGCTGCTGATCGGCCTGCCCGCGGGGAAACTCGGTCAGGACCCGCACTACGCAAGCTATCTCGGGGCGGGCCTCCTGATGCTGACCATCACCTCGGGTGCGATCGGAGGCGGCTACACGCTGATCGAAGACGTGCAGCGCGGCTTTCTGCGCTCGATCCTGGTGGCACCGATCAGCCGCACCAGCATCGTGGTCGGAAAGATTCTCGCCCGCTTGCTGCTCTCGTTGCTGCTGGTGATCACGGTGGGCACGGTGCTGGCGTTTTTCACGGATATCGGCCTGGCTCATCCGCTGCTGTCGCTCGGCGCACTCGTCGCGATCACGTTCGGCTTTGTCGCATTGGGGATCTTGCTGGCTACCTCTTTGCGCAGAACGGAGTCCTTCCGCACGGTCGCCGTGTTCGTCACGCTGCCCCTCTATCTTCTCTCCGGGATGTTCTTCCCGATCGAGACGTTCCCGCGCGTCACGTATCTGCTCGCGCTGCTCAACCCGTTGACCTACGGCGTGGATCTGTTCCGTTACGGAACCATCGGCGTGCACGAGCTTCCGCTTGTGGCCGACGGATTGGTCCTGCTCGCGTTCGCGGTGCTCATGACCGCGCTCGCCGCGCGCGCCTTCGAGCGTCGCCTGGCGGGGTAGGGATGCCCCGGGCATGATCCTGGATCTGCTCTCGATCATCGCCCCGCTCTTCGTATGCGCAGGGCTGGGCTTTGCCTGGTCGCGCGGGGGGGGGCGTTACGACCAGGAACTCGTGACCGTGCTCATCATGAACTTCGGCGCGCCGTGTCTGGTCTTCTCACAGTTGATCGCGCTCGAAGTGGACGGTGCACTCATGCTTCGGATCGCCGGCGGTGCGCTGGCCGCCATGTTCGTCTTCGGGCTGGTGGGAGCGCTGGTGCTGCGTGCGGCTCGTCTACCGACGCACACCTTCCTCGGTCCGCTGGTCTTCTGCAACGCCGGCAACATGGGGCTGCCGCTGTGCCTGTTCGCGTTCGGGTCGGAAGGTCTGGCGCTGGCGACCTGCTTCTTCGCCGTGATGGCCGTCGGGCACTACACGGCGGGGGTCTGGATCTGGAGTGGCCGGCTGTCGCCGGGTGAGCTGCTGCGCATGCCGCTGAGCTATGCGGCGGCGCTCGCGGTCTGGGTCCTGGTGAGCGGCTGGCCGGTTCCGGTCTGGATCCAGAACACGACCGAGCTTCTGGGGGGGCTCACCATTCCGCTCATGCTGATCACGCTGGGCGTGTCCCTGAGCAGCATGCAACTCGGGCGCCTGCGCCGAACGCTGGCGCTCTCGCTGCTGCGGCTCGGGATGGGCTTTGGGGTGGGTGTCGGGCTCAGCGCACTGCTCGAGCTGGACGGGCTCGCGCGCAAGGTCTTCATCGTCGAGTGCTCGATGCCCGTGGCCGTCTTCAACTACATCTTCGCGCAGCGCTACGGACGCGCGGCCGAGGACGTGGCGAGCCTCGTGCTCGTCTCCACCTTGCTCGCCTTCGCCCTGCTGCCCTTCCTGCTGGCGTGGCTGCTCTAAGCTTGGGTGCCTAGCTGAGCTCGGAGGAGCTGTAGCCGAGGATCTCGCGCGCGATGATGAGGCGCTGGATCTGGCCCGTGCCCTCGTAGATGTCGGTGATGCGGGCATCACGGAACCACTTCTCCGCCAGGTGGTCGCGGGTGATGCCGAGACCACCCAGGAGCTCGAGGCAGCGCGACGTGGCCGTACGCGCCACCTCGCCGCCCTTGGCCTTGGCGATCGAGGCCTCCAGGTTATTCGGCGCACCGTTTCCGCTCAGCCAGGACGCGTGCAGCGCATCGAGCATGCCGGCTTCGATCTCGGCCTCGATCTCGATCAGCTCCTGCTGCACGGCCGAGCGGCTGTGCTTGCCGCCGTCCCAGTCGACCTCGACGCCCTCCCGAGCGAGCGCATCGCGGGTGAAATCGAGCGCCGCCTGCGCCATGCCGAGTCCGATCGCCGCCACGAAGGGTCGGGTGTTGTTGAAGGTCTTCATTACGGCCCGGAAGCCGCCGGCCCCCTGCTTGGGTATGTTCTCGTTCAGCCCCAGCAGGTGATCGCGCGCAATGCGACAGTCCTTGAAGACCATGGCGGCGGTATCGTCCGCCCGGATCCCGAGCTTCTTCTCCTTGTGCGTAACCTCGAAGCCGGGGGCTCCCTTCATGATGATGAAGGACTTGATGCCGGCCCGCCCCGCGCTCTTGTCCAGTGTGGCCCAGACCACCACGCCATCCGCACGACAGCCGGTGGTGACGAAGATCTTCTCGCCGTTGATGATCCATTCGTCGCCGTCGAGCACGGCCGTGGTCTGGATCGCCTTCGAGTCGGAGCCGCAGCTCGGCTCGGTGATGGCCATGGCCAGCCGCTTGTCCTTCCAGCGCTCGATCTGTTCGGGCGTCCCGGATGCGCGCAGCGCCGCGTTGCCCAGACCCCCCGAGTCTTCCCGCATGCGCACGCTGTAATCGCCCCAGGATGCGCCCGCAGCGACCAGCATGGCCATGATGCTGAGGGGCGTATCGTGCTCGGTGTGCTTCGACATCAGGCTGAAGGGGTTCTTGAAGTCCTTCGCCTCGGGCAGCTCCTTCGGCACGAACTCTGCCTCGTTCTCGTCGAGATCGCGCGCGTACTTGCGGCAAATCAGCGCCTGCCTGCGCACCTCGGCCAGAATCTCCTGATCGAGTTCGGTCAGCTCGAAATCAATCATCGTGTACTCCTTTGCTGCCTCAGAGCGCACACAGTCCGTCGAGGACGGTCAGCGTTCGGGCGTTGCGGTACCACATCTCCATGGGGTAGTCGCGGATGAAACCGTGGCCGCCCAAGACCTGTACGCCGTTGTCGGCGATCTTCATGGTCTCGCGGTTCACGTAGGTCTGCGCCAGCGTCGTGGCGCGCGTGGCGTCCACGCCGGACTCGAGCTGGCTGGCCGCCTTCCAGATGAGCCAGCGCATCGAGTTCACCTCGATCTGCATCTCGGCCAGCATGAAGGCGATGGCTTGCTTGCGCGCGATCGGCGTTCCGAAGGCCACGCGCTCCTGCGCGTAAGGGATCGCGCACTCCATTACCGCGCGCGCCAGGCCCAGCGCCAGGGCGGCGCTGCCCAGGCGGCAGCTGTTCAGCAGGCGGCGTCCGTCGATCCCGTCCGCGCCGCCGAGCCGCGCGGCCGCACTCACCGCCACGCGGTCGAGCTCGAGCTGGACGAAGGGCAGCGAGTGCAGGCCCATGGTCTTCTCCAGCTCGGGCGCGATCGTCAGTCCGGCGGCGTCGCGCGGCACGATGAACGCCTCCAGGTCATCCAGACCCTCGCGCGTTCCCCCCCGCGCCAGCACCAGGAAGTGGCTGGCGCGGTCGCCCATCGGTACCAGCCGCTTGCGGCCGCTGAGCTCGTAGCCGTCGCCTTTCACCTCCGCGAACGTCTTCAGGTTCGTTGCATCGAAGGTGAAGCTCGGCTCCTGGAACGCGAGCGAGGCCGCGTGGTACTTCGAAGTGGTGAAGAGTGGCAGGTACTCGCGCTTCTGCTCCTCGGTGCCGAAGTCGACGAGCGGGTGTATGAATAGACTCGGTGAAAGCGCGGCGGCGGCCAGCGACACGCAGCCGTGACCCAGTTCCTCCAGCATGATCGCGTTGGTGATGGGCGAACGCTGCGTGCCGTCCCCTCCGAACTCGGTCGGGATCGCCGCGCTCGCCAGCCCCAGCTCCCACGCCTTCCCGAGCAGCTCGTCGGGTAGCCGGCTCGCCTCGTCGCTTGGGCGCGCGGCCTCGCGCAGCTCGCTCGCGGCGAACTCCCGCAGGGTCTCGCGTATGAGCTCCTGCTCCTCGGTCGGTCCGAATGAAATCATAACGCGTCGCCTCCGTTGTGCCGGCGAGGATCGGCTGGCTGGTAGAAGTACCAGGCCATGGACCCGCCGGCTCCGTCCTTGATCAAACGTCCCTGCTCGTACGCCTTGCGATCGTCCGTGAAGCCGAGGGCGAGCGAGGTCCAATCGCGAGCGTCCGCCGTGTAGCGCACGTCGGCGTGATCGGCGAAGCCCTCCTCCACGCTGCAGCTGCCGTCATCGATGGTGATGGTCCAGACGCCGCCCCCCTTTCCGGTCAGGCGGATCTCGTAGCTGATGTGGACGCCGCGTGCGCGCTCCTCGCGCAGCATGAAGGGCAGGGCCTCGACCACGGACGCGGCCGTGGTCTCGCTGTAGGGCCCCGATTCACGCATGCGATTCCGCACCCACCAGAGCGCAATCTCGCGCACGATCGGCTCGAGCGTGCGCCCGAACGGCGTCAGGCCGTAGAGCGAGCGCGTTCCCACCTGCACCGGCTCCACGAAGCCGCGCTCGGTGAGCTGGCGCAGGCGCGTGCTGAGCACCCGGGGACCGATGCCGCTGCGGTTGCGCAGCTCCTGGAAGCCCCTGGGTCCGCCCAGGAGATGCCGCACCAGGACCAGCGTCCAGCGTTCTCCCATCAGATCGAGCCCCCTCGCCACCGGGCAAAACAGTGGCCGGGCGTGGACTTCCGCCTCGAGCTGCGGATCCTGGGCCTTTGGTTCTGTTTCCATACTAGTGAGGGGATTGTAAGGGAATCTCATTTGATATTCAATATATACTTATCAACTTCCTAAAAGGTACCTTTAGGGATCACGTGCTAAGATCCCGGCTCTGCCAGGCGGGGGGCAGCCCCTGCGGGAGGGATGAGGTGGCGGAAGCGGCCGTCCTGTACGAGGTCAAGGACCAGATCGCACAAATCACGCTGAACCGGCCAGAGAACCGGAACAGCATGACAGACGACGTGCTGGAGGGCCTGCGCGAGGCCGTGACGCAGGTGCGCCAGGACCGGGACCTGCGCTGCGTGGTCATCACGGGTCGGGGTCGCAGCTTCTGCGCGGGTGCGGATTTCAAGACGCAGCTGCAGCGGGGCGACAGCGCGGCCGGGCAGCTGCCCCACGAGCGCTCCTTTGCCATGTACAGCCCCTTCCTGTCGGTGCTCGAGATCGAGATTCCGACCATCGCCGCGCTGAACGGCCACGCTATCGGCGGTGGTCTGGGGCTGGCCGTGGTGTGCGACATCCGCGTGGCCAACGAGGGGGCGAAGTACGGCGCCAACTTCACCCGCCTGGGGCTGCACCCGGGGATGGCGACCACCTACATCCTGCCCCGACTCATGGGTCTTCCACGCGCGACGGAGCTGCTGCTCACCGGTCGCATCATCTCGGGCCGCGAGGCCGCCGAGTGGGGCCTGGTGCACTACGCTGTCCCGGAGGAGCAGGTGCTGGAGAAAGCCCGAGAGCTTGCGCGCGAGATCGCGAGCGCGGCGCCGCACGCGGTGCGCATGGCCAAGGCCTCCATCTACCGGGCGGCGAACTGGGATCCCAGGCAGGCCGCGCACTGGGAGGCTCACGCGCAGTCTCGAAGTCTCGAAACCGAAGATGCGCAGGAGGGCATCCGCGCCCTGCTCGAGAAGCGCCCCCCCGTCTTCAAGGGACGCTGAGCTTTAGCCTGGATTGGCTACTTCGCTCCCACGTCGAGACCGGGTACACTGGCGACCCGTGGGTGAGGTTCCGGAGAGGGGGGTGCGGCGCGCCGCGCGTGTGCCGGAGGGACGGGTCGAGCGCTTCGCCCGGCTGGGCTCGATGCTGGCGGGTATCGCCGGCGAGGCCACGCTGGAAGCGCTGCGCCGCGTCGCCGGGCGCGGTGAAACCGAGGGCAGCCTGATGGCCACGCCCGCCAACGCGCATCGGGTCACGGAGACGCTGGCCGATCTGCGCGGTGCGGCGATGAAGATCGGGCAGTTGCTCTCGCTCCAGGGAGACGACCTGCTCCCGCCGCAGTTCGCGGAGATCCTGTCCAGCCTGCGCGACCAGGCGTTCTTCATGCCCGAGGCGCAGGTGAGCGAGGTGCTCGCGCGTGAGCTGGGTCCGCACTGGGAGGCGCGCTTTGCGGAGTTCGATTTCGAGCCGATCGCAGCCGCCTCCATCGGCCAGGTGCACGCGGCTCAGAGCGTCGATGGGCGTGACCTGGCGCTCAAGGTCCAGTACCCGGGGGTCTCGCGCAGCATCTCGAGCGATGTGGAGAACCTGGCGCTGATGCTGAAGCTGTCACGGCTGCTGCCCGCCGAGGTCGATTACTCCGTTCTGGTCCCCGAGCTCAAGGCCGAGCTGCGGCGCGAGGCCGACTATCGACGCGAGGCGAGGAACACCGAGCGCTACCGTCGACTGATCGAGGACGACCCCGGCCTGCGTGTGCCTCGCGTGCACCTCGATCTCTCCACCCGGCACGTGCTGGCCCTGGATCGCGTGCACGCGCTGCCCATCGAAGACCTGCGCGCGCCTGAGCACCCTCAGGAGCGACGCGATCGCATCGGCGCCAGCCTGGTGCGACTGGTCTTCCGCGAGCTGTTCTCGTTCCACTTCATGCAGACGGACCCGAACTTTGCCAACTACCTGTTCGAGCCCAAGGATGAGCGCCTGGCCCTGCTCGACTTCGGCTCGGCTCGGAGCTTTCCCCCCGAGTTCGCCGACACCTATCGGCGTCTAATCATCGCCGCGGTGGAGCGCGACCATCGCACGCTGCTCGTGCTCGCTGCCGAGCTCGGCTTCGTGCGCGGGGAGGAGAGCTTGACCGAACGGGCAGTGTTCGTGGAGCTGTGCGAGCTCTTTGCGGAGCCGCTACGTGAGCCGGGCCGCTACGACTTCAGGGCCTCGGACCTGGCCGCTCGCGTACGCAAGCGCAGCGTGGAGGCGTTCACGGAGTACCGCTTCCCTCAGCCGCCGACCCAGACCCTGTTCCTGCACCGCAAGCTGGCAGGCAGCTTTCTGCTCTGCTCCCACATCGGCGCCAGCGTCGACTGCCATGCCGCCTATCAGCAGTGGGTGCTCGATCGCGGGTCGCCCTAGCGAGGGCGCCAGCTGTGTGTCCGACCGGGCCACGCGCAGCCGGGAGGCACCTGGACGTTATCGGCTGCTAGACGAGGGGCTACCAAACCACTGGGGCTGCAAGGAGCGGCAGAGGGCTGACGACCAGGTGCCCCCCAGTGGGCTGCGTGTGCGTAGCTGAGGGATGAGACGAGCGGGAGCGTAGAAGGTTCAATCGTCGACGTTGCATAGGGAAATTCCATTGCCGATCCATACGCTGAGCGAAGCCGCCGCGCGGCTGGGCAGCGCTCGGGTCAATCGACTCCGCCCGGGTCCATGTCGAGCGCACGCAAGCGGCGTCGTGCGCTCGCGCGCAGCTCGCGCACCGCGTTCTGGGCTTGCTCGCACAGCCGGTCGCGGGCCTCGAGGGCAAGCCCCTCCACGGGAAGGGGCGGCCCCACCTCCAGCACCACGCCGCCCTTGCGGATGCGCAGGGTGTCCGGAGTCCAGAGCGGAAAGGTACCGGCGGTGGCGACCGGAAGGATCGGAAGGCGCTCGCTGAGCGCGGTGCGGAAGGCGCCCTTCTTGAACGGCCTCAGGCTTCCGTCGCGTGCGCGTCCTCCCTCCGCGTAGAAAAGGATCGACACGTCCGGGTCGCGCTGGCTCATGACGTCGCGGATACGATGCACGTCTCCCGGCGTGTTCGTGCGTGCCACCATCACGTTTCCCGACGCCAGGAGCGCCTGCCCGAAGATGGGGATGCGGACGAGCATCTTTTTCACGATGAAGCGCACCGCGAGGTCTTCGAGCACCGCCATCAGCACCACGGGATCCAGGACGCTCTCGTGATTGGCGACGATCACGTAGGCCTGGCCGGGCACGATGTGCTCCGTGCCGTGCGTCTCGATCCGTGTGCCCGCGACGCGCACGCAGAAGCGGGCGAACTGGACGTAGATACGATCGATGCGTGGGCGCGGGGCGCCCACGAGGGCGAGCACGATTATCCGCAGGCTGCACACGATCACTGCGGCCGGGAACAGGACCAGGCATACGAGCGTCCGCAGTCCCGTGTCGATGGATCGCCGCACCCCCATGCCTGACCTAGCCTAACCTAGGCGAAGTCGAGGGGGCTAGATACCGGAGCCCTGATCCTCGTAGCCGTCGTGGATCCCGCACTCGCGAGACTCAGCCTGTTCCCACCACCAGCGCCCGGCGCGCTCGTCCTCGCCGTCGGCGGTCGCACGACTGCACGGCGCGCAGCCGACGGAGGGGTAGCCCTTGGCGTGCAACGCGTTGACCGGGACGTTGTGCTTCTTGACGTAGCTCCAGACGTCCTCCCGGGTCCAGCGAGCGAGAGGGTTGAGCTTGATCCGGTCATCGTGCACCTGATCGATTTCCACCGCCCTTACCTCGGAGCGCGTCACGCTCTGCTCCCTGCGCAGCCCCGCAATCCAGGCGTCCAGATCGGCCAGCGCGCGCTTCAGCGGCTCGACCTTGCGCACACCGCAGCAGAGGCGTCGATTCTCGACGGACTCATAGAAGAGGTTGAGGCCGCGCTCACGCACCATCGCCTGCACCCGCTCGGGCTGGGGGAAGTAGACCCCGACCTCGATCCGGTAACGATCCCGCACCCGGTCCATCAGGTCGTAGGTCTCCTGCGGCAGGCGCCCGGTGTCGATCGTGAACACACGTGTGCGGTCGGGATCGATGCGGTGCATGAGGTCCACCAGCACCAGGCCCTCGGGTGAGCCGAAGCTGGCCGAGAGCGAGATGCGGGGGGCGAACTGGTCCAAGCCCCACTCGAGCACGCGCTGGGCGGACCAGCCATCCAGGGCCCCGGAGCGGACCTGCTCCAGAGTCTCCTCTGAAATCCTCGAGTGGCCTACGAGCTCAAGCTGCGCCATCGTCCGTTGCTCCTGAGCGGAGAGCCGACGTGGGGGGCCGGCGCGCCGAGTAACCAGGGTATTACTATCGGGAATATACGTCAAAAAGCTTCAAAATTCCCGACTTCTGTGATGCCTGAATTGGCTCTCAGGTTTCAGCTGTCGAGCGCCGCTGCTTGCGAGGGTGAGCCTCCCCGCAACCCGCTCGCTGCTGCTGCTGGCCCTCGCTGTCGTCTGCCTGGGCGCCTCGCGCCTCAACGGTGGAGAGCGCTTCGAGACCCCCTATCGCGCGGAGCGGCAGGGGGTGGTCGCAGAAGGCGTGCCGCGGGAGGTGACGTTGCTGCTGCCGCGGCGCGCTCCCGCCTGGCCGGCGGCCGCGCAGGAGGCCCTGGCTCAGCGCATCCGGCGCGAGTGGGTCTCTGTGGCGGACAAGCTCTACGGCACCTTGCACGCGGGGCTGGGCGTCTCCCTCGAGTACCCGTTGGTGACCGTGCGCGCGGGACGGCGGGTCTGGGTTCCGGTGGTGGCAGGCCCCTCCATTCCGATCGAGGGCGTGCTCGCTCTGCCGAGCGCCAAAGGTCCCCGGCGGGTCGTGCTGTTGGTGGACGCCTCCTCGAGTGCCAACGCACTTACCTCCTTCCGCGGAGACGACGGCCGCATCGAGTCCATCACTGTGCTCGAGGCGGAGCGACGCGCGCTCGAGCATCTGGTGGAGCTGCTGGCGGACGACGGGCTCGAGTTCGGCCTGATCGCGTTCGGCGAGGGCACGTGGCCGATCGTCGAGCCGGGTGCCTCGGTCCAGAGCCTGCGCGACGCGCTCGCCCGCTTCCGCGCCGAGCACCCGCGAGGGCAGGGGCGTACGGACCTGGTCTGCGCCCTCTCGCTCGCGCGCGACTGGCTCCGGGATACGCCCAAAGGGGTCGAGCGCGAGATTTTTCTGCTGAGCGACGGCGATCTGCCTCACTCGGGTCGCTTCACCGACTGCGGCCTGATACGCAAGCGGCGCGGCAAGCAGGCCGAGGCCAGCTGCCTGGCCCGCCGCAACCAGACCCAGTGCCCGGCCTCCCGCGTCTCCTTTGGTGCAGGGCGCTCCGACATGCTGCAGCTCTTGGCCTTCGCCCGGCGCGTTCGCCGGGAGGTCACGATCTACCCGCTGGTGTTCGAGCCCGATCGCGCGGCAAGGGCCTATCACGAGCTGGCGCAGCGTACCGGCGGTGTGCTCTTGCAGGTGTCCTCGCCCCAGGGCATCGACGCGGTGCTGCCCGTGCTGGTCGCGGGCCGCATTCAGGGCGTGTTCGCGCGCAACGAGCGCACCGGGGACGAGACCGAAGACCTGCTCGAGCCGGGTGGCTTACGCTTTCGCGGAGAACTCCCCGTCCGGCCCGGCGCCAACGACATCGAGCTGCGCGTCGAGAGTGATCGGGGCACGGCGGCGCTGTTTCGTTTTCGTGTCTACGCCGAGCCCCGTTACCTGGAGCGCTATCTCGCGCAGCTGCGCGAGCGCAATCGCAGCCTTGAGCTGCAGGTCGCCGAGGTCGCGGCGGAAGGCCGTAGGCGCACCCCGGACGTTCGACGCCGCAGGCTCGAGCTCACCCCCGAATCCGACTCTGGCGACTCGCGCTGAGCGTGTCAGAATGCGTGTATGGCGCGCATCTTCATCGACGGCCACGCCGGAACCACCGGCCTGCGCATCCACGCGCTGCTGCGGGACCGCCTCGATCTGGAGCTGATC